>JACCDX010693894.1_pt1 | contig 58686 bp, 31 predicted proteins | sample 7449681 | NCBI WGS metagenome assembly JACCDX01 (sample SAMN15323450, study PRJNA562643) | freshwater metagenome | isolation source: river surface water | place: USA:Blue River Watershed | collected 2017-08-18
CTGTTTCACGGTCCTTTGGATCAATTGATGCAACGCAACACGGAAATACTATTCCTGTTGGATCAGTATTAACATGCACCCATGGAAACATGCAAAAGGTCTTGCTCTCATTTAATAGATAATCTTTATCTCTGTTCATGACCATCGTAGCGTGAACCACGCCTCCATTTCTTCTGTGAATATGTAATTCTCTCCCATTATTGCGGAGATAGGTGTATCTTTATTGAACCTATCAATATCATAGATATTCCACATATGTATGGGCTGTGCTTCAATCCAATCTCTAATTTCTTGCACACGAATATTATATACCCACTTGTCAGTAGGCACATCCATGCCAATCTTTTCCCACTTCTTAATTGGTAAAGACATTCTGCTATTAGTCATGGGCTGGACGCTCGTAATTTCATCAGCAATAGTAGAGGGCATAGTGCTACGTGCCCGTGCAATCAACTCTTGTATCATAGCGGGTTCGTTAGATTTACTTGTTGACATAGTTTATAAAAATCCATCATTTCTGGGAAGACCGTCAGCAAGTCATTTTCTCGTCTATCGTCTAACTCGTTAAACCAATTATAAAAATCTCTGCGACCTTCAATTAGCTTGTCTTCATCATACACTGTTTCAGCCATATAGTCAACAACTCTCTTGAACTTTTCATATTCAATCGTGCTGAAGGCATCTGCACGAGTGTCATCAAGATTGTCTTCCATAAACTTCAATGACTCGTACATGTAGGGCATGAACTGTTCCTTAGGAAGAATGTTCATATCGTATTGAATAGGGTCACGTAGATACGGTGTGTCAAAGCGAATGATGTGCTGCTTGCGTTCTTCATCCCAGCCATATTGCTTGCGCCACTCTAAGAACTTTTCAAGCAAACTCTTGAAGCTCGTCACTGAGAAGATATTGAACGTGATCATGAATGTGATGGGGCTTTCACTCTTTTGAACATAGGTGTGAAAATTCTTTTCCCACAATTCTAATTCAAGTCCAGTGCGAATATATTCTGCACGTTCACCCCATGTGTCCATGCTAGTGAAAAGCTTGAATGCACGAATCTTCTTTTCGTCTACAAGCTTCTTTACTTTGTTAGCGAGACGTTCAATAAGAATATTCTTAGTGCCAAGATTGCTATTGATATTAAGCTCAAGCCAGGGCATTGGGTCTTCGTCAATCTTGTCCAACAATGTCCAAGTTGATTTATGTAATGTAGGTTCGCCACCAGTAACACGCATGATGTTTAGCGTCTTACGTAGCTCAGGCCACCACTCCCAGAATGCATCAACGTAAGGGTTTTCTTCTTCACGCTGAAACAACTTCATCCAATCAACGTCACAGCGATGATTCTTCACGCTGTCAACAGGACCAAAGTCTTCTATTTCTTTGTAGAATCTTGTACTATATTTCGGATGGCAATAGCCGCATTTAAAATTACACTCGTTACCAAAATTGATTTCCAAATACTCTGGGTTAATGTTTTGGTCCCAGGCGCCCTTTGCGGTTTGTTCATATCTTTCCTCAGTAAAAATGCTTGCGTTACGAATGTGTCTGTCACTGATATAATCAGGACCCATTGCTTCAATGTTCCAGCAGTATTGACAACCCTCCGGTTTCTTTCCCTCAAGCATTTCTTTACGCTCAAGTTTCTTATGCATTGTGTTATGCAATGCGCTTGGATTATCTTTTAATTCAGCTAATGGAATCTTGTGAGGCTGCGGGTGATAACAAGAGTGTGTCTCACCTGATTGCAAATACATCGTAACGTGATGCCACTTGGCTAAACAGAACGTAGGCGTAGCATCAACGTTTATGTAGTCTCTTACTCTTTTAATTCTATCTGTTTCTGATTCTGACACTTACCATCCTTCAATTCTGCGGATTACGTCCATCTCCTTAACGAGCGGACCCATGTTATGTTTATCTGCATTGTAGTGACGCTTGAACAGTTTGCTTTGCTCTGGATTAAACATACACATGGGGAGTCCTAACTTGTCTGAAAGTTCTTCGCCAATGTCTCGTGCTGCATCATGTGGGTCAACACCCTTATGTTCTTCCCACAACACAGGGAAGTTGTCAAACCACATAACGTCTGTGTGATTCCAATCAGTAAGCATAGTCATATGAGTGCCTAATCTTGCACCATAGATAGCCCAATAGCCATTCTCTACATCCGCGCCAACATTGTGCCAGATAGTAAGATTGTTTAGATTGCGTCCTGCAACTCGTTCACGAAATTCGTCTATACTGGGCTTTGCACCCCGATCAAGTACCATCTTGACACCCTCACGGAATCCTGCTCTCCACGCTTGGAAGGGAGTGTAGTTAGGATACGTTGTGGAATAGCAGTCGTGCATCGCCCAGTATAGATTGTCGGAAGAATCCATGCAAAAGTCAACGGCAGTAGTGTCACTACCATCGCTTGTTTCATGGGTCTTCATATTTGCAACGTAAGTCTTTGTCCAAGAACTCATACCGCCGTTGCCATAACGCAGACCGTTGATTGCATTGACTGCTCTCCAACGATACTGCGCTAACTTGTAATTCTCATCTAGTCCAGTAAAATCTAATTGTAGATTGAAGAAGTCCTCATCGGGCATATTGTCGCCGTCAATGAGAATGAAGCGTTCAGTTTCACTTGCTTCACCTGCTGCCTTGTGTGCAGCATCAGAACCCTTAACGCCATCTACTCGCTTAGCCCACGGAACCATGTTCTTAATCTTGATCCAAAATTCTTCTTTCTGTGGCTCGTCATAGCTAAGATAGATGCAGTCTAGGTCTGCAATATCTACAATGTCATCATAACTCATAAGTTTTTAATTTCCAATATTGTCCGTCTGACTCAGTGATAACGCTTAGGTCTTCAACTTCGCATAGTACACCCTCAGTGTCTTTGCATAGTTTACTCATCACCGAACCAAAATGATTTTTAATGATCTTCCCGTCAACAACTTTAATGTCGGGTCTAGCCTCAGCAAAGGTTGTTGCATCAATTACAATGTAGTTACCCTCAAGTGCTTCACAGGTGTAGCCAGTAACACAACCTCTATCATCATAGTACAGCCTAAACTCTGGCTTGTCAACCTTATGACTTTCCCAAATAACAACTACTTCATCCATTGTTATTTCCTTTAAGTTCTTTAGCTAGGCTTTTTACATGATAGTGTAATGGGTACAGTTGCGGAACAGTGTTGATTCTGAAGGTGTGAGGCAGCTTTTCGTAAATCAAATTGTCTGTCCAGTTTTGAGTAGGCAACCCATTAATGAATTGCTTCATGTGTATCATTGACATTTCTTTGAATTGCGGTAGTGTAGTGTTCTCTGCGCCCAAGATATGTGCAGCAATAGCATAAGCCCAGTCTGTAGTGCAAAGCTCATCAACATTACACTTGAGAATGGATTTATACTCAGTCCAATTCTCAAATACGTCACGCACAATATTGAAGAACTTTTCCGCTAGCTCACTCTTGCGGAAATATGTGATAGCGTTGTAAGTATCAGGAAGATTGTTTTCAGTAATGAATCTACGATATGCTTTAATATCCGAAATCTCTTGCTTAAAGTTACGAATAGTAGTTGATACTACCAAGTCTCTATTATGTAGTACATCCCACCAATAGTCAATTGACTTTGGCAAATACATATCGGCCTCAAGCTTGATAGTGTAGTCGTACGGACTAGCTTCATATACTTGCCAATCATTCTGTAACTTCCAATCAGTGTTCGGAGCTTGATCGCCGTACGGAAGCATATCAGTAGTAACGATAGTTACATTAGCATCTGGCATCACGTTTAAGATACTATCCCTAAAAACTTCTGCACAGACTTCATAATCAAGTCCTTGCGCCATAATGACAAAGCCTTTATTCATTGATCATCTCCACGTATATTTCTTTGTCCATCACGTGGAAGTCTTGATCTTTGATTGTGATATACTCTTTTCTTATTTTACCCCGTTGCCAGTTGTCAAACATGACCGTATACTCTGTGCCAAGCTGGTCATCACCATTACGATAAACTTGCGTGTTTTTTCCAACGTGCAGTAAATCCCAAGGAATAACATCGCGGGAATCACTACTATGGCCGTTAGCAATACGAAGGGCAAGAGTGAGAGCATAATCGTTACGATATACAGGGGCGATAAAATGATGAATGTTGGCGTAGTGTTCATAGTTCTTTTGTACCATTTCTAAACAATTAAAGATTTGCTCTGCACGATTAGACTTGCGGAACATCACAACAGTAGCCCACAATGTTTCATAGCTATACGAGCTTAATAGCTCCTGTGGCGCACCAACGTTCATTAAGAAATTAGTTCTGTTGTGGCAGCAAAAGTCTGTGTCAATATCAAATAAGGTTAGTAGTTTGTCTGAGTTGATGATATAGTCTACGTCTAACAATAGTGTTTCGTTATATGGACTGAGTTCGTAGGCCATATAACGACCTTTATTGATCCACATGCCCCAGTCACGAAAGTTATTCTTGTCCGGCTTAATCTTTACTACTTTGTCCCAATACTCAAACTCTCCTGCAGGCATAGAATCGTCATCTGTTACTAATGTAACAGGCAGCTTTAAGAAATGCTCAACACGCTTTGCGGTATGCTTAGCCATATCATAGTAATTGTATTTGGGACTATTGAAGGCAAATAGTATTACACCGCGACTCATCTTTTGCTTTCTAGTTCTTTCCACTCGTTATACCATTCAAGCATTACATTGTGGTATACTTCTTTCAACTTAGATAGTAATTCACTACGATCTACTAATACTGGATTGTCAAATGTATCAATTAGAACAACCCTATCATCATAGTCGTTGGTCATTACAGTTAAAAATGCAATAGTTTCTTTATCAGCACGCCATAGTCCACCCTGCTCTGCTACGAGTAGCTTTGCATTATACTTTTCTTTTAGATAGTCTTTTGCTGAGTTGTGAGCAAAACGAGCTTTTGCTTCGGTAATTAAGGTTTTAGTATCCATCGTAAACTCCTATGAGTATTTAGATGGATACCCCTATGCGATTAAAAAAGTTAGGAACCGGTAACTGTGCCTGACAGTGTAACGGAGCCCCACGTATTAGCTATGTTAGTAGTAGATGGGGGAGTAAGTGTCATTGTAGTTGCTGAGCCTGATGCTACAACAAGACCGTCGGGTACTTCGTCCCAAATAGTGTAGATAGTGATTACTGAACCAGCATCACCGTTTGAACCCTGTGTACCATTACTTTGAACAATAAAGCGAATGAATGATGATAGATATCCGCTCGGACCTGTACTTGCAGTCTGCGTGAATACGTTAGCATTAGATGTAGTCAACGCATAGTAACCATTGTTCTGAGAAATAGTAGGAGCGTTTCCTCCGCCGCCAATCTTAGTAATACCGTTATATGATGTACCGGCAATTGATACTGATCCCGATGACGGAGCAGACATTACTACGGTGCCCACATTGCTTGCCAAATTGTTGAACAATAAATCAATACCAGAAGAACCCGGGTGTGATACAGTCATTTTAATTTGACCGCCAGCATTAAAGAAGTAGCGGGCAGCATTGCCGTTAGCAAACGTAGCAGTGTGAGTGAACGTCAATTGGTTTGACCAAGTAGACCCTCTAGTGGCGGTATTTGTCGCGGTTGACCCTTGGGCTGCTGCATTCAATCTATTGGTATAGATTGTTTGTAAGTTAGTAGGGATTGCTGCGTTAAACGTGATGACGCCGCCAGCAACGGGTGTAGAGACGCTAGTGATACTAGAACCCTGATGTGATGCTGCACTAGCAGTATTAGCTACTAGTGATGCCCACTGAGTACTAGCTAGAATGTTAGTTCCGGCAGCAACGTTCGCTACAGCAGTTTGACCATAACCGGCAGTGCCGCCACCAGTTGCCCAAGTTGCGTTTAACGTATTAGCAGTCGTAGTAGGGTTTCCGCCTACCAGAGTGTTGAAATCTGCTGCATCTATAGTTGCAAATTGAGCGTAGGTCATCTTAAATCCTTAATTATCTTATCATAACAACGGCTTCAATGACGCCGGCATCTTCTGTATCTTTATTTATTAATGATCTACCAATTGTGTTGAACGCTGTTACTTCATCTTCTGAAGCCGCTCTAGCAATTCCGTTTCCGGCACTCACGAGTCTATCACCCTTCTTAACACTTCCGACCACTTTAACTGAGGCTCTTCCGGCAACAGCAATTGCTGGGTGAGTGTCATCGCCGCCAGCGCCTGCATTCATCAAGTAAGCAGCAGTGTTTGATACAACGCCGAATACCTTTTCTGACAACTCATCTTTTGCGATAGTGATTTCTTTCTCGCCACCTAGCTCTACAACAGTGCCAGGTTCATATACGTCATCTGCTGCGAAACGTTCTGCAAGGTCAGCGTAAGTAGCATTGAGGCGTGAACCTGCTGTTAATGACCAGTTACCTGTAATGTTACCAGTTGTAGTATTTGCACCAGTAGTTAGTGTTCTACCATTAAACACTGCTGCGCCCCCTACAGGACCAATGTTTGCTGCATATGTTGGTAAGTATGCTGCTACGTTACTGTTACCATATGTACCGCCTAGTGGGATAGATACGCCGTTTGCGTACATATAATTGTCTGTACGAATGCCGATGCTTCCTGCACCTGAAATTACAAGGTTACCGTCTGTAATCCAAAGTGCTGTGCCGTTGATACTGTTAGCTACACCATTACCAGACAATGTCCAAGTTCCGGTTATATTACCGTTTGTGTTAGCTGCACCTGTTGTAATACTAGTAGTCAGTGTACTAGCAATTGTAGTAGTTCCAGATAGAGTAGCATTAGCAATATTTGCATCGTTAGTGACAGTTAGCGAATCCACTGACAACGAAGTAGCAGAAATTCCATTTTCTACTACAAGCTCGCTTGTGGAGATAGTTCCACTTACTGAGATATTACCGAAAGTAGTAGTAGAACCACTAGAAGTTGAAGTCAGTGCTAACCAAGCTGCTGCGTTTGCTTCGCCGTCTGCTGGACACACAAGCATTGTGTTAGTAGTTGTATTGTACCAAAGCTGACCGCGAATTGGGTTAGGTGGAGGGGTAGAAGCAGCAAAGTTTTCTGTTAAGTGAACAAAGTTAGTGTCTTGAGCTTGTCCATAACCTGAAAAACTTCGTCCCGGTAAACCAAGAGAGGTACTGGTAGTATCTATCGTACCATCTGGAATGGTAGTAAGTACTGTACCATCGCTTTTAACTATTGTATATGCCATTTAAAAATTTCTCCGTGTACGAATATTTATCATGTATTATTTGCTGTATCGTTATAAGTTAACGTTTGTATTTTTCTAGATTCTTCAATGCGATGCTGAAGATCGGCTGCTATCAAGTGCTGACTTTTCTCAGCCGACTTGATCACTTCATTTCTAAAACTTTCAACTGCGGCGCCTGTTTGTCTTTGTTGCTGACTGTTATCAATCGTCAAGACCGGCATCCATGTTACTGCACATCCCCACTCATCAACGTCTTGTCCTGTCTGGGGATGTGTACCTCTTACTAAAGTAAACCACGAACATTGAAGACCTATGCAGTCCTTTTTAATCAGTGGGCAAAATTTTCCTGGTTCTAATTTCATAATTCATTAACTCTTTGTTGCTATAATCGTATCTACATATTTAACAGCTAAGTTAATGTCCGTTCCCGAAAATGTGTGATTATGGGAAGCACCAGAGAAGGAGTGGCTGTGCGCTGACTGAGTAAACCCGTGAGTGTGACTCGGTGACGTAAATGAGTGACCGTGTGTTTCACCGGAGAAGGTGTGTCCGTGAGCCGACTGATTAAACGTGTGGCTGTGATTCGGTGACGAGAATGCGTGATTGTGCGCTATACCTGCAAAAGTGTGACCGTGTGCCGCCTGAGTAAAATCGTGAGTGTGATTTGGTGATGTAAATCCGTGTGAGTGAACACCAGATGTAAATTCGTGCGTGTGCCCAGGATCAGAGAAATTGATTTGGTTTACTGCAAATTGCTGTCTTTGCTCATTTTCCAAGAAGACGAAGCCCGGGGATATAGTGATTCCAGTCGTATTTGAATTAGTAATTCCAGAAACTGTAGCATCCGCAATTGTACCTGAAACTGCGGTGTTTCCTATGCTTGCACTAATTGTGTTGGTTCCAATTGTACCGCCGGCGGTTGCACTACCGACTATGCCGCCGACTGCGGTGTCACCGATGCTAGCACTAATGCTATTAGTTCCTATGCTACCACCTTGAGTGGTATTACTTATATTACCCGTAACCGCAGTGTTATCAATACTTGCAGTAATAGAAGTTGAACCAATCGTTCCGCCTGCTGTAGTGCTTCCTACTGTACCGGACACTGCTTGAGAAGTAAATGCAGCCGTAAAGTTGACAGAACCACCTGAACCAGCAGCACCCGATACAACTCTGAGTGCAGCGTTATCAAATGTAGTGTCCTTTACCCAACCAGCAGGTGCACTGGTTTGAGCAAATATCATTCTAGTTCCAGATGGAATAACAGTGTCGGCTGTCTGCCAAGCTACATTTCCAGAACCAAGCGATGTTAGTATCTGTCCTGAAGTACCACCAGTAATCTTTAGATTGCCTGCTGCACCTAAACTTACGTTTGCACCGGTAAAGGATGCGTTTCCGGATACGTTTAATCCAGTAAGCGTTCCTGTGCTGGTAATGTTTGGCTGTGCGTTAGCAGTAACAGTGATTGCAGTATCGGCAGCGGCTGCTGATACCCAGCTTAGTCCACCCGAACCGTTAGTTGACAGTACTTGACCGGCTGAGCCGCCGCTGATGCTTACGTTGCCATTTGATCCTAAGCTTATCAACTGTCCAGTGAAGTTTGCATTACCAGAGACATTAAGACCGGTCAATGTGCCGACCGAAGTAATATTGGGTTGCGCTGCTGTCGTTACAGTACCCGCCGTAGTTGCGCTCGTTGCAGTGCCTGCGCTAGTTGCGAATGTTGCGTTTGCCACTGTACCAGTAACGTTGGCACCTGCGATATTTGATAGTCCGTTGATCTGTGAACCCGATGAAAGTGTCCAGTTACCTGTAATCGTACCGGTTGTTACGTTAGAGCCGGTTGATAAGGTTCTACCGTTGAAAATAGTTGAACTTCCGTCTGCACCAACGTTGCCTGTATAAGTAGGCAAATAAGCTGCTACGTTACTATTAGTATATGTACCGTCAAATGATACAGCAGCACCGTTAGCATATAGATAATTGTTGGTTTTTATTCCCGCATCAACTACTAAGTTACCACCTGACACATATAAAGCAGTATTTGCAACACTGTTTATTGTTGCGTCGCCGTTTACTCTCCATGCTCCGGTTAAAATACCAGTGATAGTGTTAGAACCGGTTGTTACGTTTACTGTTCTCAAGTTTGCAATTACTGCATTTCCAGTAACATTTGCATTAGCGATATTTGCTTGAACGTTTACTGTTAGGTAATTAGTACTGATAGCATTGGCGTTTGCATTGTTAGTGATAGCAGCATTGTTTGCGGTGATGTTGCCTGTGGCAGTAAGATTTATGACCGTAAGGTTGCCGATGTTGTCAGGTGTAAGAAGTGGTACCCAGTTGTTTGGATCTGTTTCCCCGTCTGTCGGGCATAGATAGAGTCCCTCTTCAGAAGGGTTAGTATTATACCATAATTGTCCCTTCATAGCATTGCTAGGAGGAGCAGTATCCGCCCAGTTTTCTAATGCTCTAACGAAGTTGGTATCAACGAGTTGACCATAACTAGCATAGTTTCTACCGGGCAAGCTTAAAGGAGTGCTGGTAGTATTAACCGTACCGTCCGGAATAGTTGTTAAAAGTGAACCATTGGTTCTAAAAATACTATACGACACTTCTTGCGCTCCCTTAAATAGTTACTAGATTAGTTAAACTTTGAATTCTAATTGTGTAGTCAATTTGTATTTGTCTGTTCAACGACTTTTGCACTGGGTGGAAAATAACGTGTGTAAGCAATCTAGTGATTACATTACCGTTATTATCTGTACCATAGTTGGCTAATAGTCCTAATTCATCAAATACATATGTTGAATCTGTTTGTGTACTGTTGTCAAATGCTGCTTGACCTGCTGGTTCACCGTAGTCTAATAGACACTGAACTAAAATATCTGAATAAACTGTTCCTGTCGTGTGCAAGACCGTCATCTTGTTACGAGTAGGGTCAAGGTTAAAAACGCTAGTGTCATCTACGATCTTTGCATAGGTCTGATTGTACAATGCAGCGTTTTGACCAGTCACGTTAGGTGGCAAATATGTGATCACGCCAGTTTGGTCAACACTAGCTCCACCGTTACCGAATGCCATCTGATAGATTTCACCGTATCCTCTACTGCTCAATGTATCAGCAATTGCTACTGACATATTTTCGTAGTTGATGGCGTTCTTCTTATCTACAAAAATTTCCCCGTTGTTAGGGTCATAAATCTTGAGAAAACCTTCTACCTTATATGATAAGTTAACAATAGACATTAATTGTCCCCTCTCTTTTGTAGAAGAACTTCTTTCGTCACCGGATCAAAAATTTTAATTCCAGAGGAAAAGTGGAAGCCACCAATCTCATTTGGCTTTTTTTCGGCAACTTTTTTATTAGGGCTGGTTGACATATTAGTATTCATTTCTTTATTTATCTCTTAGTTAGCCGGATCAATTAGGAATTCGGCTGGAATAGTATTGCTAATTTGTAATGGATCGCCTTCAATTGGGTTATAGATATTAGAATTCCAAGTTTGATTATAGAAAATATCAGGTAGTTGATTTATTGATAGCAATCCATATACAGGAGAGTAAACAGGTATGATAGGTCGTGTACCGGTACCATTTACTCCTCTAGTAATTTCTTGCAACGCATTAGTAGTAAAGTCTACCTTATTGAATCTAATCTGTTCGCCATTGATGTAGGCTAAATTACCTTCCAGTGTAGTGATAGTCAACTCGTCTCCTACAGTAATGTAGGCTCCCGGTACAATCTTAGCGTTAGGAGACAAATCAACAAGAGCAACACTGATTGCTTCTTGCGGTAAGAAGTTTCCAGTAGTGTTATTAAAGATGCTGACGTTAGCAATCAAGTTTTTGTCTGCCGTTAAGCCCAAATAGTAGAATCCGTTAACCGTAGAAGGAGTAATCGCATTCTGAACTATTTGGCGAGTCAATTTAGTAACATCATTTACGAAAATTTCTGTTGCTAAAGGATATGCAGTTTCAGTTACCCAAGTTGTGATTTCTGGGCTGATTCTATAAACGTCAGCATCACCAACATTATTAACAAAGTTAATGTATAGCTCCTCATTTGGTGTTGCAGTTGGAATCATACTTGAGATAATAACTCTATCACCGGGTACAATCTCTGACAAAATACTGACTTCGTTAAAGTCGTTTACTTTGAGCTTAGAAGACGGTACACGATAACCGTTGATCGTTACGTACAGTCTATCAACATTTTCTTGTGACCACTGAGTGACGTTGATTCTTCCGGTATCATCAGACAAGCTAACTGCTTCACCGTATCTTTCAGAAGAAACCGTAAATTCAGTAGAGCTAACGATATCCTTCACATAGTACAATGTTCCTTGGGTTAATCCTCCCATTAATGGGGTGGGATCGCCGTTACTATCAGTATTTGACGTTTCAACCTCACTGAAGTACACCGGTGTTCCGGGTACTAGACTATCAGTGGATTCTACAGTTATGTAATCATCATCAGGTGATGCCTCAGTAGTAGCTGTGGCTGTAGTAGTGCTGATAAAGAATAGACCTTGACGCCAGGCATAACCGCCGCCAGTGTATGCTTCAACTGTAGTTACTGGATCATTTACCGCAGTAATTGAAGAACTGTATGGAGCATTGTATAAGTCAAACGTGAATGGATCAATGATTTTAGCATAATATGTGTTATTGTTAAGCTGAACTGATCCGGTTGTGCCGTCAATTCTAATTAAGGTATTCTCAACAAACTTGTGTTCAATCGCAGTGGTTACACGCACACTAGGCTGTCCACCTACTACAACTTGCATATTGCCTGAACCACCGACCGTTACAATTTGACTACCAGCAAAATCTTTAATAGTGAATGTAGTACTATCAACAACGCTGTCAACAAAATACACAGTACCGTCGGTTAGGATGTTGGTATCAAATGATGTACCGAAGAACTGTACAGGCTGATTTACTACAAATCCGGCAGTGCTGTCTACTGTGATTTCGTTTGGAGATCCGGCTGTTGATGCTGTTGCATTCTCAATTGCTAGCGGAGGAGACAGGGTATTACTAATATTTGCGATAGGCGCAACCGTCAATCCGTTTGCCAACAATGGCATTGATCCAGTGTCGTCAAACACTACAAAAGGAGTTCCACCTACTTCTTCAGAAATTACGAAGTCTGTAGAGTTAAGAATTTGAAGAACATAATATGTTTGTCCTGCAACAATTCCTCCTAATGTAGGTGCGCTGAACTGCAATGAATCGTTAACATTCAAGACGCTAGTATCATCACCTGGCCCCAAAGTTAGATAATTCAAGAATTCATCATAAAGAACAATAACAGGAGTGTCTTGATCGTATGTTTGAACTACCGGAGCATCTTGGTCATATGTTCCTAACTCGTTTACTGTTTCTACAACTGTTAGATTCAGCAATGAAGACCCTGGGTTACCAGTAATGTCATATTGACTAGTTAGGTATTGTCTTAGTGTATCGTTATAGGTAGTTACCGCAACTGCTGAGTTTGCAGGAGGAGGACTATCAAACAATATCGTATTAGCAATAGTATCAATTGCATACTGCGATATAGTTTGTCTAACGCCATTTATTTCCACAATCGCATTTTGTGCATTGTCTAAACCTACAAAGTTAGATAGATAGAACAAGCTCGTTGAACCGTTCCCTTCAAAATACTGAGTTTCTGGAATAGCATAACCATATTGAGCCGGTTGTGTTTCTCCAAAGATTGAGAATGATAGGTAGTCAGTATCATTAGTGTAGGTGTTGTTTGCAAATACTAGCTTTGCTTTGTTACCGTTTCTAAGACCAATTGAGTAATCATTAGTAATAAAAGTAGTAGTGCCTGCAAAATCAATTTGCGGCAATACTGGACCGCCCTGTGTTTCGGAAATCGTAAATTCATTTGCGTCAATAATTGACTCAATATAGTATCTTTGGAAAGGAACTAGCACACCAAAATCGGCATTACCAAACGTGACGGGAGTACCAACAATTAGTCCGCTTGTAGTTCCAGTCGTTAATGCATTATTACTAGATTTTGATCTAGTCACTAGGCCGATACCACCAAATACTAATTTCTCACCGTTAAGTTCTACCAACGGATCTGTCCAAACTGCGGACACTCCATTCTGAATATTTGCAAACATTTCGCCGGTTGCATCTGATAACTCAGTTGTTGGTCCAGCTACACCAGTCAATGTATCAAATACTGTAGACACTGTGATGGCATTAGTTGCAAAGCTTATGGTCTTAACGTAGTACACAGTTTCTTCTTGCAAGCCACCGAACGGAACACCCTGGAATGTGATCGGGCTATTAATGATGAAATCTGCTACCTCATCGCAGAAAATACGATTTGTAACTGATTCTGTTTCAAATACTCTAACGTTTACGTTATCAGTACCAGGTCTTAATGCGCCGCCGCCCTCAAAAATAGAGGCACTGTAGTTGCAGGATAGATTTATTTCACGGAAACCAGTCTGACTATCAGTGATGATAGGATAAGCATCGGTGCTTGCCTTTATTAGTTGATCGCCGTTGCCTGCTTCGTATACATCAATTCGTAGTTTATCTAGAATTGGCGAGAAGCTAATAGGTTGATCCAGTATGATTTTCTTGTTTAACCAATCAATAGTATACTCACTGGGGGCTAGAGTGGTTCCCAACTCAGTGGTACCATCAATAACTTGCACAGCTAGATTTACTGGAACATTTACTAGATTTGCAAAACTATACTCTACCTGTGTTGCATTAGAAGGAGCAATTTCAACAGAGTTGACATTGAATCCAGTGTGTCCATATTCAACAACCGGCCAGTTTGTTCCGGGTCTAGTATTTACAATCAGCGCAAGATTATCACTTACAACCCCCGCAACTAGTTCTTCTGGTGCATATCCGAATTGGAAGTTTGCACCCTTCACATCGTATACAGGTTCAATAGGATCAAACACAGAAGTTTCTTCCCAATTGATTCCGTCAACGCTTGACAAGATCGTGTTGTTATCCCCAACAATTACAAACACGCCATCATCTTCATTGTAAGTGACATTGTTCAAGTTGTTGTCTGTATTGCTGACACGAGTTTCCCAAATAATACCAGTAGTTGAAGTCTTGATGACACCTTCATCACCAACCGTAATCCATAGACTATTTGCATATAGAATGTCATTTAGCTTAGGTGGAATTGGATCGCTGGCATCATACACAAACATTCTAGTATTTTCAGGTATAGAAGCACTTGTCAGTGCGAGTACGCTACCGTTAAGAGTTGAAGATAGGGTAATCTGTGTTTCTGAAATTATTTCCTTGACATAGTAGGTTGTGTTTGCTACTATAGTAGAGAATGACTTGTTGAATCTTACCGGTGTTCCCAATGCAGCATCGGTGAATCCAGCAGTGTTTGTGACGTTGAGGATGTTGTTGATACTATCAACGAACACGCAAGCCACTTCGTTCAACCCTACCCAGTCAAAACCGTTTTGCGTGTAGTAAATTACTTGTCTTTCACCTACAGCAATGACTATGGTTCCATCACTAGATACGCCGTACAAACCGTTCTCAGTGAGAGGCTGAATCTGATTCCAGTTGACACTGTCCTGACTGTAGAATATTAAGCCAACGGGTACTAGCTGTGTTACGCCGGTTGAATAGTCCGGCTGCTTACCCTTACCCACTGCAATAAGACCCATGCAGTTAGTTCCAGAAATGCCTGAAATTGCATTAAGATCATATTCCAATGATGGGTCAAATTGTGTGAGTTCTCTCCAAACAATTGCATCATCACTTCTTAATATGTTTCTTCCTACTGATACCCATGCATCGCCAAGCGTGCAATATGCTACGTCATTTAGTGACAATGAAGGAATATACAATGAAGTAAGATTTTGTAGTTCTAGTTCGGTTGTTCCAAACGGTACAAAATATGAAACCGCAGACCATGCTACACCATCAATGCTTCTTAGTATAGGAACTGTTGGGCTAGTGGACGTTAAGAAATAGAAGCCATTCAATTGCGAAATACTTGTGGTGTTGATGTTGTTATTTGTTAGTTGGTTGATAGTCCATGTTTCACCATCTTCACTTGTCAAGATAGCATTGTATCCAGGCAAGTTAGCACTAGTCAAGTATTTTTCACCGTTCCAAATAATTCCACTCATATCTACTTCACTAGGATAGAAGGGAAGAGGAGTCAATATAGTATCAACACCATACTGTAGGTTTGGATCAAAGTTATTGCCTTGATAGATTGGGTTAGGATATATAGTTCCTTCAAACAACTGACCCAAATCAACGCCCGGCATGTTGCTAGTTGGCTGGTAGTAACCAATAACTCTATCCATTGCGTTCAATCTGCGGTCACCGCTATCTAATAGTTCCCACTTACCGAAGATGAATTCATCGTCGTTGTTAGAGACTACACAGACATATACTCGGTTATTGAATCTAACAATACTTTGATTGAAGAAGAATGGCTCTGGGAGGAAAGCAATGCTTCCTAATTTAGCCATTGAATAATTCTGTGACGTTGCGGTGCTTAATGCAATCGCACTTCCGCCAGGAGTATCACTAATCTGTAGTGTAGTAGATGTGAAGTTTCCGTTGTCTAGAATGTAATAAGTTTGACCTAAATTCATGCCACCAGTAACATCACCGGTGAATACTACTGCATCATTAACTGCAAATTCGGCTGTGCTGCTTACTGTAATAATATCAGTTGATGCCTGAGTTTCTGTTACGGTTGTAGTAGTGTATCCTACATAATCAAATTCAGCAGGAGTTGCCGGTATTGTTAGTAGACTGTTCTTATAAACTGCAAGTGTGTTTGCTGAACGGACTTGCATGTAATACTGATCCGCAACGCTAGGTGGTGTACCTGAACGAATTACGGAAGTAATGCCGCCATCTTCATCTATATTATTAACAGTCAACAATATGTCATTAGCAGGTGAAGCCCCATCAACCACTGTTCCTGGAATTAGGATGGTGTTGTTAATTGCAAATCCTTCACCCGGATCAGAGATGATAGCGTTATATCCGCCCAACAGATATGAGAGATCAAATACCGGATCTGCGGTGATGAACTGAGTGAATGAAGATGTAGCACTATTATCGTCTGATAATGTAACGTCTGACCCACCCTTTGATAGTGACACCTTGATGTAGGGGTCGCCTGTACCAATCATAAGACCGTTAGCAAGAGTCAACACCTTAACCGGACCGTCTGCAACTTCACTGACCGTAAACTGAGTAGAATTAACTATGGTTTTTACATAATACTCTTGATCAATTACGATGCCACCCAATCCAGTGCCTTGGAATCTGATAGGCATTTTCTCGTACAATGAATCGGTGCCGTCAAATCCGCGCAATACGTCAACAGTACATGTCAATACGTTTCCGATATCTGAGGAGTTAGTAACTTCAACTTGAATGTTAGGTAGAGTCTCGTCACTATCTAGTGGATCAACCATTCCTGAATATTCAGTAACATAGTATGTTGTGCCGGTTACGAGTCCACCCACGTTTGTCAACACCTGAATAGGCATGTTCACATAGAAGTTGAATGTTCCGCCATCATTTTCAGAAATGGCAATCTTGTCTACTGTATCAATAGTAGCTCTAATTGTTCTCTCAATTAGGTCTGAGTAGTTAGCCGCCGATGGGGTGATATCGGTAAACTGTCCGGAAGTTTTATACAATGTGAACAACTGTCCATTAACTTGCCCTGGGCTAACCGGTAGAGAAACATTCATTGTCATTGAACCAGTAGAGTTCGTTAGTTTGACGGTATCCTTCTGATTAGTAAGAACAGCAGTACCAATTCCATTAGAGACAACTAGTTCGGGACCGTTGATTACCTCAGAAATAGTGATTTCAGTTGGACTAATGAATTGACTTACATAATAGGTAGTGCCTGCAACTATTCCGCTAGTAGCTAATCCGCCGGTCAACGAAGTAATGATGATCGGATCATTTCTAGAGATTCCATTAATGGTCTCAACTACTAGAATGTTTCCGGTAGCCTTAGTTCGTGTGACAGTAGTAGTAATTGGGTTTGGTGTTTCACTTAGAGTGAACGTTTCGTTATCAATTACTGAGGTTACATAATAATTAAAGTTCTCAATTATTCCACCGAATACGTCTCCAGTAAAGAACACAGGAAGATTAGTGTAGAACCCAATTGTTCCCCCTGTTCCGACCGGTGATAGTGGTACAGTGATAGCATTAATAACGCTTTGTGTTTGCGTTGCTTCTATAATGCCCGGATATTCAACAGAAACAATAACAGTTTCGTTGATGTTTCCTGTATAGCACTCAAGCAACGGCGTGTTTACTGTTCCGTTATTAAGTACTCTTGTGGGCCCAGATATAGTATCTGATACGCAGAACTTGATTTCATCAATGATTTCAGAAACATAGTATGTTACACCTTCTGATAGACCGCCGATTACAGTACCAATGAATTTGATAGGCATTCCAATATAGAAACCTATCGTGGTTCCTGAAGCGTTAGGTTCTAATTCTGACAAGTCAGGGTTATTTCCGTCTTGCGGTACCAAACTAATTGAGTTGTCAATATCAGAGGTTTCACTGACATAACGAGTAAACGCAGACCAAATAAGTTCTTCTTCATCTGTAACATCGGTGATTTGTAGTGCTACACCTTGCGCACTTGCTAAAATAGTGCTGATATCTGGCTCAGTATTTTCTAGCGTGATAGCAGAACTTGATATCTTGTCGCTGTTATAGTAAGTACCTGCGAAGAATGCACCATAGAATGTTCCTGATTCCCAATCAATGACCTGAGAATTATAGGTAGTTCTATCAAAACGTAGCGTGATATTATTTTCTCTGGTAGGTGCTGAGCTTGTGATAGTTGAAGCTCTAGCTCCTGGAGAAAGCGACATATCGGTAGAAGCCAAACCAGGTGCAATTCTAATTCTGTTTTGATCTTTTACAGCATCGCTATAGCTATTATAAAGTGCTATGATCACTGAAGGTAGTGATTCAAGAACACCGACATAGTACCAAGACTCATCAACAAGATTAGTTGGCTTTGCGCCGTCGGTGCCGCTGTTGAATTTAACTATCTCACCTGTTCTGAGGAACGGAGCATTAATATTGATGGTGTGTAGGGTTTCGTTAATATCAGCGTCAGAGAATAGGACTGTATACGCTGGATCAATTTTAATTTCAGGTAGAACCACATATCCTTCACCTGGATCAATGACTTGAATTGAACTCACTCGGCCGCCGCTCATTACTGCCTGTAGTATAGCTTCTTTTCTAGGTGCTGGATACAATGTAGTATCAACATGTGCTGTTACTTTTGGTACTTGAAGATAACCAAAGCCCTCGTTCAACACAACCACTGCTGGCAAATCAATGAAAATATCTGAGTCTGGAATATGTTCCTCAATTGGCGAGTCATTAAATCCTCTTGACAAGCCGCCCAATAGATTCAAGTTTCTGTCAACAAATGCATAAGAAATTAACTCGTTATCAATTTTAATTACGCCATTCGTTGGGAATCCACTAGCGTTATCTACTAGCATTATGTTTGAACCTAAATCCATATATGATTTTAATGTGGTCATAAGATAGTTTTCTTGACCAGTTAATGACAAACCATAATTCTGATACCACTGAGTGTATGGTGCTGTAGACCATATAGGTGAGTTTTCATCATACTGATATTCGTTATCAGGTTCAGAAAATACAAGCTGAGGGCTTATGTATTGATTAAAATTAGTATTGTATGCTGCCGGAACATCAAAGTCAGTGATGTTGCCGTCATAAACTTCCATACCATCATATTTAACCAAAAATTCTTTCATTACTACGTGATAAGGCTTGACCTCATTGATATAACCTTCTAAGAATTCAACGTTATCGCTCTTGAATACTTCAAACGGTCTTAGTTCACGAACAGTATGGAACACATCCATTAGCGATGTTTTGTTGAGCCATGGCAAGTAATTCTGTGATTCTACAGTTTCGGTTTGGATATACTCTAGGAGTAGAATTAAACTCTTGTTTCTGTGAATCAACAATTCTTGAGTATAAATCTGCTCGTTTAATAGGCGAATGATGTTTCTTGTTGCTTCGCTAGGATAATCATCATATGGTATAGTATCATAGAAGTCGTTTCCGTATCCTAAGCCAAACTTAACATATTCCCATAGTGCGCTACTGAACTCAATTGTTCCATTTTCTAGACCGATACGTGTCCAAACGCCGTCACCGTCGTAACGATAGATTTCAAACGAACCAGACCCGTTGTTGTCTACTTTGACAAGTGTTCCGGAAGTAACCGTAAGTTCTGCTAAGTCAGCATACAGAGGAACTTGAACAAAAGCTTTAGTGCTATTGTTATAGCCAGGAGCCCACCAGTTTATATATTCCCAATAATCTTTGGTGTTGTAGAATTCACCTGAAACGAATGCAAATGAAATGTCTGGTTTTATTTCAGCAATAGGATATTGTGCAAGAACTGTGTTAGCATATGTCAAATAGTTCTTTAACGCTTCAAATCTATTGTAGAAGAAGCTTTGGCGAGGTCTTGTTAACACACCCGACTGCACTGCTAAAGGCAAGAACGGATTAGGAACAATCTCTCCGCTAATAGCAGTACCTGACAAGCTATCAATCATTCTCGCATATAGAGAGAATGGCTGTTCTCCGGGTAGTAGCCCCGGTAAGAAATCATCAGGGAAGTTCTGACGGATCAACTTAAATTCGTTGTGCGGAACGTCAGTGTCTTCGTTAGTAGCAAACCCTATGTGGAATACGGAATCAATATCATTGATGTATTCGGCTGCGTTGTACAGTGCAAAGGTGTTGGGCAATAACGGTGCCATATATGCAATGCCCGAACTCTGTGGATTTGCAATGTATGAGGCAAGAACTGCATCAGATAGTGTTTTGCCGCGCTCTTTAACTATTAGCCCGCTATTTCTTACCCAGAAATAATAAACCGGAGTAACGATGTTAGACGCATTCAATCTACTACCAACTGCATATTTGGTAACATCAATTGGAATACCGGGGCCCTGATATTGACCAGGAAGGACGTTGCTAGCAACCCAAGTGCATACTGAGATATCCGAACCAGGGAATAAAGTTCCCCAATACGCACTATTATAAACCACATCATTTTGATGATAGTTCACGAATCTGACAGTTGAAGTGTTAAACCAAATTTTTCCTACCTGTAAACTTCCCCATGCGTTGTCAGATACATTTAGAGGATCAACGTTGTATTTGGCAGGGTCTTCCGGTGAAACAAAATCAATGTTTTCTCTTATTGCACCCAGTAGCTTATCCTGCAACGGATCCATGTAGTCAAGATTTATCAAGGTATTGTTTGTACTAGCACTAAACAACTGTGTATTTTGAATCTTGCTGATATCTACGATCGGTGCGCTTTGACGGAACTCTGACCAGTTTCTAATACCAGTTGAGTTGATAAAGGTTGTTACCTGTCCTACTCGTAATGGATTGATGATCAGATTTGGAGCGCCCACAATAACAACATTATCATAGAAGTCAACTGCTTCACCATAATATGGATTGATCACGAAATCTAATGTTTCGCTATTTGAAGGTTGAGCGTACACAAATGCGCCTGGATTCAGCAAACTACCATTATTGTTTGATAGTAGATCAAACATGTAGACTGCGCCAGCGTTTGGATAATCTTCTAGGAATCTAGTTGCGTTGTTGTCAAACACAGTGTCGTTATCTAGATTCTCATCATCAGTGAAGTCAAAAGTAGTACCAACAAAGTTAGGGCCTGCAGGAGCAGCAATTACAACTGAGTCAAATTGATTGAACTTGATGGTCTTACCAAACTCAGTTGGGCCTTCTTTGTGAGGGCAATTGATTATTTGAGTGGGAGAGTAAATTAAAATACCCAACTCACTTAACGTAGTACTGTCAAATGCAGTCACCATCAACTTGTTGTTAATCTCTGCCAAATCTAAATCAACCACTTGAATAATAAGTTTATTATCCACTGTTGCAGATGCAGTAATATTAGGTACTCGTGAGTTCACAATCTGATTGGCAATAGCCGCTGCGTTACCGGCAGTCAACGTAACCTGATAGCCGTTGATTAGAATATTGCTAGTTGTTGTTAGGTTACATTCACTATCGCCTACTACAATACCAAATCTTGCGCCGCCATTAGTAAATCTGTATACTAAACCTTCTCTATTGTCCGAATCAATTTCAAACGGACTACCGATCAATAGTTCAGATGCCTGCTGAGTAACATCCAAATCATATCCAAATTGAATATTAATTCTGTCATTGGAGTTAGCGTTGAACGTTTGAACATTATAAAAATCATTTCCGCTAACTTCTACAATATCACCTGCGTTTAGTGAACCGGTGTATACTACTGAGCTTCCTACAACTGCATAGTTGTTATCCTGAACCATACGCCCATTGACATTTACAAGCAGTAATTCGTCCTGAATGTGGGCTACTGCATTTGAAATGCTAGGAATTGTAGAGATAGGAACTATTTGATTAGTTGATCTTGACTCCTTAATAGTAATGTCACTACCGGTAATTGCAGCAACATAATATGTTTGATATTCAATAATATCTGTTCCTGCTAAGCCAGACCCTGTAAATGAAACAGCATCATTCACATTAACATTAGTTGTATTAGCTAGTGTAATTTTATCAGTAGTTCCGTTAGTTGCTGTTACATTTTTAGTCAATGTATTAGGTGTCCAACCTAACGCAAAGAACTGCGGTTGGGTTAGTGTAGTTGCTGCGTTTGACTCAAAATTCTGCACAGAGCGTTGGTAGAAGTAAACTTCTCCCCAATCGGTTACACTCACGCTGTAGTCTTTGTTGGGAGCTCCAACAAACAAGCAATCACCGTCAAAATCGGTAGAGATTGATTTACCAAAACTATCAGTTGGATCAAGTCCAAGAACCGTTCCATCAATGATATTGACGAGTTCATACGTAGTCTTAATTGCCGTGCCTGTGCCTGTCGTTGGGTCAGACCCAACGAAATCAGCAACAAAGACTATTCCATCAGTATTTTCAATTGCTCCAATACTTGTGAAATCAGTGTCTCCTGCATTAGTAATAATGTAGGATTCCCCGTCTACAAAATAACCAGCAGAAAATTCTTGATTGTTCTTTCGGTAGACATAAACTTGAGTATTCAATATGTCTGAGACATAGATCCAGTTACCGTCACCGGAGATAGCTAGTTCGCTTCCCCAATCAGTTACGCCCATCGGCGCGGTGATTGTTTGAGTTAGGAGCAACTCGTTTCCTAAGACAGTATCATTCCATGAGTATACATATACTGCAGGGTTAGTAGTTGGCTGCGAGATTACAAATGTATTATTATTGTGTACAATCTTCTCACCAAAACTATCATCATTGGTAATAGTTTCAGCTAGCCTATAACCTGAATTGTCATAGTAGTATCTATATAGAATTCCGTTAGCCGAGTCTGCAATTAAGTATCCGGTGTTTTCGGTGAACGCAACACTATTACCGAATGTGCTTGAGGTGTTTACTGCAAGCTCACCCTGTCTAGCATAGTTGATGCCTTTTCTGTATACTGCCCAGCCGCCGTCAGTGTTTTCGTCCACCCAAACAGTGTTCTTAGAAAACTCAGCTTCCAACAGAGGCAATGCATTAATGTCGCCGGGCTGTGCTACTCGTTGGCTATAGATCAATAGACCTACGCCCGAACCAGTAATACTATTTGACCCGATCCCAGTAAGTGTCAAGTTAATTATTACTTGAGTTAAATTAACGACCTGAGTTACAACATAGTACCCGTCCACATTTGGACTAAAGTTAACAATAGAGATTGGATCTAGATTCTTTAAGTTATGAGGCTTACTAAATGTTATAGTTGTAGTATTGTTTAGGTTAGCAGTAACTTCAACTACTTCACCGATTGGACTCCAAGAAAATACTCCCCACTTTTCTTTAAAGCTTGCCAACCATAGATAGTCTCTTACATAGAAATTCTGAATAGGAACAACAACACCATCTTTGTTTACGCCGTTTGGCAATCCACCAAAATAGAATGATGACATTTTCACATCGTTAAAGTTAGCGTATCCGGCTGATGGATATAGATTATTATATGGATCAGTGGTTACTGCTAACACATTCGGATCGTTAATAGTATCGCCATAGTTAAACAGATTATAGATAGGAACTTCTTGCTGAGAACCTTGAGTATAGATTCCGTTTGTGAGGGACACGATACTTGGGTTACCAACTAGCTTATCTTGTTCAAGGTTGAACTCTACAAAGTTCTGACTTAGTACGCCACCATAGTCACCTGACTTGATTGCCCAGTTTTCATAGACCTCATACTCAATGCCTCCCTGAGGCAGAGTAACACCGTCAAAGGCAGTCACGGCGTTAACAGTACCCTTGTTCTTGATCATGTTCTTATAGACGTTGATCTGGGTAATGTCTGTTAAATCTGCTAGTGCGAGATAATCTCTAGGACGATATCCAATTAATGAGAATGACAACAAATCAGCATCTTGTTCTAGGTTAGCTTCATTGCAATTATAGTACAATGTGCTTTCAAACGAACGAGTTGCTGAGTTTGGTAATAGACCCTTCTGAACATCTTCATAGTTAATCAACTTCCAATCAAGATCATTGAACGTAGTAGATGGTTCTGACAATCTGATTGCAGCATAGTATTTGTTCTTATGAAGAACAATTGCGCCCTTAGGATACTTGATATCCTTTGACCATTCTTTTACATTGTTTTGGTTAAGGATGAATCCCCAAGCGTCAACAGTACCATTCCACTCACTAGTCTTAGTTCCACGTAAAGTGATTCTGTTCTGTCTCAAACCAGTAACAAGATTATAGATTACGTCATTGAACAGTGTAGTGTTGTTGAACACGATGCCATGCTCAAAGTTGCTGACATTGAATTGGGCAAAAGCCATGCTATCACCTTCGTTCAATGTGTGAACTTTAAACATAGTCCCGTCACGATTGATGCAAAGAGTATTAATCTGTATTGGATACAAGTCTTGGTTAAGAATGAAGTTCTGCTGCTGAATTGTCAGTGGCTGAACAATGCTTCCTTCTTTGTCAAATACAAGATCAGTAGCAGCAGGATTTAGTGTTATTAAGCTTCCATCTTCCCAGCCCAACTGAGTCCAATACATAAATTGCTTTACCATCAACTCCCAGTTGATTTCAGTACCGGCTTCAATCTCGTTAAACTTCATACCCTTGTCTGTTAGGTACGCATTGTAGCTCATGATGAACTGAGCAACTTCTTGTATGCTATAGAAGGTTGTTCCATAAGGAACTAGTACTTCTGTGGATGAATAATCAGTAGCTAATTTTACTGTTTTATCTAATACAGTGATAGACTCACTTCTACCGCTATTGATGGGTGCTTTAGTAATAAAGTAAGCAAAAGATTGCGAGTTACCATATACAGTAAAGCCGCCACTAGTTGTTTTCTGTACAATTACACTGGAGAAAACTACTTTGTCAAATGGTTGGTTATCATATAGTAATACCTGATAGCTTTCATCAGGAATCAACAGTGATGCATTAGCCGTGTTCGGCGAACCCTTTTCAACATAGAACTTTAGTAGTGTTTTATCACTATAGCCTGCAAGACGATATGCCAATCTAACATCTAGATTGGTTAGTGTCTCTTTAATTTCCTGTGTAGCATCTACACCGAACTGCTTTTCATAGTCTACAATCCAGTTAATGTAGCTGGTCTTAGCAACACCGTCGCCGTAAATTTGAACGTCACTGATTATCAAGTGATCGCGGTCGTTCACCAAATACTGATTAAATTCAGCATTGTATTTGTAATTGTCTAGGTCAACCGCTAAATTGTAAAATTCAGCAGGCTTAGTTAGTGCAAATAATCTAATAACGTCAAATGGATACGTTGAGCTACGACGATAGCTAAGTTCAGCCGGACCGTCATCCCCTACCTTCCAGTCTTTCTGGAAAGTGTTTGGATTGTAGTTGCCCACAATGCTTTTCAATGGACTTAACAAATTACCATTTGAGTTAACAGGAATAATATTCAAAAGTCCAGGGCGTGCTACCTCAGGAACAATGACGCTTGTGCCATCTTCTGAATATACTCTACCGTCTTCTAGGTCACCCCATAGCACTAAGTTGTCACTAGTATAAGGAGCGGGACCATAACGATCTTCCCACCAAGTAGGCTTGTTGGCGAACCCTAACATTTCCCATGGGGTAAGATTAGGAGTAGTAGTATCATATACGTATTGATATGCGCCTCTCCAATAACCCTGTTGGATTTGCTCGCCGGTCAACAGGTTGCTTGAGTTAGTGTAGTTGTAGGTGAACTCGTTGTTTCTATTAAAGAACTGAGTCTTGTAATCAATTCTGTTCTGACCTACCCAATTCAAGAAACCAGTAGAGTACATTTGCAACCATTCACTATATGAATAGTCGCTGTCTCTAAACAATCCAGGCAATACATTATACAGTTTAATTGGAACTTCAGTGCTTAGCTTAACATTGTTGTAAACTCTCTTTTCAAATTCCAATAGTGCCTGGTCTCTGAAGTCTAATAGTGTATCAGTCTCTGGGATGTAGGCACCATATAGCTTTGTATATGAACCGTCGTGTCCCTTAATGAAATATGTAGGAGTGGAATAATCACTGTCCAACACAACGCTTGGTACAAACAAATCATATAAGCCTAACTTACTTGGGGTATACGGAACATATGAACCATAGGTCTGATTGTATTCTTTTACTACAATCTGATCGCCGGGAACCAAATCTAACGTTACTATGACGGTTGGGCTATCAGGGCTAATGGTATAATCTACGTTTCTTAGTAACTGTCTTTGTACTAAGTTGTTATTAACTGTTCTGTTCAAGTATACCAGCACGCTATCGTAGTTTGCTGATTCAAAATTATAAACTTTGTTTAACGGATAGCGAGTAACATCATTGTTACTGTTAAAATTGTAGGTGTTTACAGCCAGCGGTGATCTGTTTGGCAACATGTCTGACCAGTAGAATGAGCTAATCTCACTCTTACTAGCTGCAATCTGTTCAATAGATTCGTCTAGAATTTCTGCTGGCGTATTTCTAATAGTGAACTGAGCGTTTTGTACAGTGTCAACCAATAATTGCTTGAACTTGACATACTCATTGCTGGTAAACATCAATGCATTTAACAGGTCATATTTTGTTTTACGCAAGAACACTCCAGGTAGTACCATTGAAGCACTATTCTGAATAATCTTAGTACCGTATGGGGTTAGATCGCCGCAGTCTCTATAGTTGTTTGATCCAAAGATATCACCTGTAGTGTTAGGAGCATTAACAAAAATATCTTGATAGTGGTTGCGAATGTCGCCTAAATCTGCTACAGTCAAGTCTTCGTTGAATGGGTTGCTGTTTAGGTTGTCAGGAATCTGATAGAATCCATTCTGACTTACTTGGTCGCTCAACAACAATACTTGAATAACAGTATCTTCAACAGGAGCACTGTTTAAAGTAATTCTAGTAGCAGTATCAAATATTTCAACGGTGTATTCGGTTGATTCTAGATACTTGTTATTGTTGTATACTTTTACTCTTGGCCAGCCCTTAACATCAACTGGCAATTCAGGCAGTGCAGCGATATCACAAACAAACTGAGTTGTTGGATTAGCAACACTGTAACCGAAGTTGAATTCTTGATATTGTACGCTATCTTCTACCGCTGTTACCCAGCCCAATTCTCTAGCAAATTCAATTCTATTGATGTAGTTGTGTACGTAACCAGTATTTACTTTCTGTGTTACTGATTCAATTCCGCGCACATAGTTAAATGTGTCAGAGTTGATAGTAACGTCAAAACTAATATCTCCAATGTTACCTACATCGGTAAATCTTACAGGGAAGCCTAATATAGGATCGTCAACTGTTAATGGATTAATACCATACGAGAACAGAGTAGAACCGGTGAAGCTTGTGCTGTTATAAAATGTACTGTCTGAGAAGCTTACGCCATTGTTGTCAAACACATCAAACAGCGGTGCCTGATTGACAGTTACTTTTTGTTGTGCTTGCAGCCATTCAATCCCGTCAAAATAGAAAGTTTTACCTTGCTCATTAAAGCCTCTCGTGATCACTACCTGCTGGTCTATTTGAACATTAGTATCCTCAGCTTCAATCAATACGATTTCGGGTGTGCCGCCAGCGGTAGTAACAACGATATCAGCAACGTAAATCTTATGCTTTGTGCCTTCGTCTGTATCATTACTGAATATGATTCTTGAACCCGGGAATACAGCATAGTTGCTTACGGTAGTATCGGTACCAACGATTGATGTTGTTCCGCCAACAATGTCTTGTGGGAACGGGTAGTTAATAGTTAGTGTAGTTGTTGTGCCATCGTCGGTAAGGTCAATGATTTGTGCATTAGTAGGGATTAAGTTTAGAACGTCACCCACATACATACCAATCTGAAACGTTCCAGTTACGTCTTCTGAGGGGACAGTGATAGTTGTTTCATCGTAGATCAAACGTCCGGTACCGGTACCGGGAGTGATTAGATCGCTACCGTCCTTGACACAAACAATTATGTCACCTGGGAAATATGTTACTCCCAAAGTTCCTGCTAGATCATTCCATGAAGCTTGTAGAGTGTCAGTAACATTGACTAGCTCATAGGTTTTACCTTCAAGCATAGATGCTACACTTACTATCGTACTTGGTGTACTGACAACGACTGCGGTGTCACCGGTATAAGTTTCTACGTCAGGATAGTAATTTGCCAATCCTGCAACTTCAGACAATGCATCTGTAGCACGAGTATCAAAAAAGTCAACTGGTCTTTTACCCTGAGTACCAGAATCAAACATCTTCAAGTTAGGATAGAACTCAATGATTGGGCGCTTAGCTTTGTTATCAAGAGTTGCGTAATCTGTCAAGATGCTTGGGTTGTTGTTGTAAGCAGCAGTTGCGTTGATTACATCAATGTGGAACCAGCGGTTGCTTCTTGACCATGCATTCTTACTAATGCTGTTTCTAGCAATAGTGATGTAGTCTGGATCAATAGGAACAAATAATTCTACGTCATAATCAGTATCGTCATATCCTACTGTATCGTATGGAATGAAATCTCCTCTAGAGAATTTCTCAGGAACAATCAAATCATTGACTGGAATAAGTTCAATAGCTGTACCTACACCCTCAACATAATATTCTCCTGAACGATATGAGTTAGGGAAGACGTTACCATCAAATTGAACTTTTAACCCATTTGTAAATTGAACGCCGTTAGGTGATGTATAAGTTGTTCTACCTAAAATTTCTGTTTCAATATTAATAAAGTTGTCTAAATCAGAATCGTTAATCTTGATTACACCAACTTTATTTGGATTGGTTCCATCTTGATAATATAGAATATCAAGTGGTGCGGTGATAATAGGAATAATACTAATAACACCTAAATTATTTCTATAAAATGATCTACTGATATATTCAGTACCAAATCTTGGAGAAATCTTTTCATTATTAGGAATAGTACCGTCGGGTATTAGTCTGATAACAGGATTGTCAGGATTACCTAAATATTGAATTCTGTAGAAGTTCTCGCTTACTACAGTATTAAATCCATTCTGAAACTGACCCTGATTGATGTTGACAATCATATCAGCACCTGACTGAGAAAATACAGTTACGGTGTCGCCCTGCAGGTCTTCAGAAATAGTAAAGTCAGATGAGTTAATAATATCTTTTACGAAGTATACTTGACCTTCAACAATACCGCCTAATAGCACTCCGCTAAAGGTTACGGTTTGATTAGGAATTAGATCGTCTGTAGTGAAGCCTGCAGCTAATGAGAGTTTATTGCCGGTGCTGCTTGTGCTGCCGACGGTGACAGTCGCCGGTTCTGTAAAGAATGGATCGTTAACATCATAAAATGTTTCATCGTAGTAAGACGAGACAAAGCCTTGTTCATCTGGAACACCGGTATCATAGAACATGATTCTTAATCCGTCTAGTCCAGTTACACCGTCAATATTATCTAGGCCCGGATAACTTATACCCGTTGCAATATCATTAATCGTATATAGATTTCTGCCGTTAACTTGATCAAATGGAATATTGCAGATTACATCAACCATATTGTTGCCGGGGAAAACGTACTGATCTTGTGCGTTTTTGAATGGGACATTGAACGTTACGAAACCTACACTAGCACCGTTGTTGTCTACTCCAAATACTTCTCGTGTGGGTAGATTAGGTTGGGTAGGACTAAATCCGCTGACACCTGGCTCAGTTTGAATCCAAAACTGAGAATCTTGATTTACTTCAAATCTGTATGTTCCTCCGCGCAATACTGAGATTGTTGGGTTAGTTCCCGTTCCGATTGCTGAACCAACTTCGCTGATTTCATAGCTGTTGGCGAAGTCAGTTACAATGTAATCCTGGTTGATGAACACAGTTCCCGGTGACACTGTGACAGCCGGGGCGCCGATTGGCAACCAAAAATATTCGTAATAATTGACTAGCTTATCTAGATTAGTAAAGCTATCCCATGAATAGATTTGACTGTTGAATAATCTGTTGTTATTACCAGTAACTGCACCCTGTTGTTCTAGTGAGTCAATAATACCTGGATATGTAATAAAGTCATTGGCAATTTCTTCTTCAGCCTTTGTAAACACCACGCTTGGTTCTAATTGATAGTCTGCACGAGCTTTGGTTGGCTCAGTAACATAATAATCAAGAGCATTTATACCCGAACCAAATCTACTACCCACATAACCCTGTACACGAGTAGACGAGGGGTTGCTTACTAGTCTATCAAGCGTAGCTGATAGGAACTGACTGTTTGTGGGTGTTTGGAAAATTTCCGGAAGAAAATTTAGTGTTCTAATACGTGCCATATTTGTACTTATCTTATCTGTAATTCGTCGGGTGTGAGCGCGGGTATTACTACTACATCATTTGATGTGGCAGCGTTTACAAAAATTTCAAAAGGTCTACATTTTATTTCATATAAGTCTCCAAACTTCATTGACGGATCATTCGGTACTAATACTGCGGAGCTAATCAAGTCGCCGCATTCAGCATGTAAGAAAGCACTAAGTTCTGAGAAGTAGAATGTGTCTCCAAAGTTCCAATTATTAATATTGAAATATGAATCCATTGCGGCTAGCACTGCACTTCTCACTTCACTGTCACTTGCATTTGTTGTACTGTCTTTAATTACTTTAATTGTCGCTCTCAATGCTGGTACTGCTTTAGGACCAAACAATGGTTTGAACTCTACACTATTTAATATTACAGAATCCGACAACATTTTATAGTCCTGCAATTCAGTATACTGTGAACTCAATTCAGTAATTGTTGGTCTATTCGGTTCAGGAATAGTATTTGTTGTGTCAACAATGTATCTCTGATATTGTTCATAGTAACTGAATGTAACAACATACAAGTCAATGATGTTGGTCGTTGCAGGATCAATTCTATTGGTGTTGTTTGAGTTGTGCTTGTACTGATAGCTCAAGCCCTGTCTTCCAAACTTTACACTATATTGTGGCTGTTCTACCAACACGTAAACAATAGTAGTTACTGTTTGGTCTTGTACAGTTTTATAGAATTTATTTTCAGTAGTTGCATAGAACAACTGGCCAACTGGATAGTCATACTTTACTAGTTCAATCTGAGTCTGAGTAGGATATTGGAATCTAACTGTGCTAGTAGGAATAATAAACTGTTTGGTAAGATTGATTGGGTCCTGAACAGTCTCAAAGAAAACATATATACCAAAGTTATTACTATTGTTTACGTAGCCAGTGATTTCATTAAAGAAGTCCGGGTTTAGAATCAACTGATTATTGTTCACATCTGTTGCTGCAACTTCAACTTCAAAGTCGTTTACATAACCATCGCTTTCAACAGTTTGTCCTACGATATTAATTTCAGTATTTTTACCAATTGCCGTTGTAGACGATGGTAAAGTATTAATACCCAATACTGAAACATTGTCTTGAATAATCTTTCCAGTGAACGGGTCGTATACTAATTCGTCTCGTGCAAATGTAAATCTAGTATCCGATACGCTACCAAAATAGTAAGACAGTGATCTATATGTTACAGTGTATCTATTATTACCTAAGCTGGTAAACTTCACAAACCAATTGGGGTCAGTGATTTTCTTAATTGACCAGCGTGACTGATTGATTAATAGCGAGTTATCAAATACTAGAGTAAATTCTTGATTTAATTCTAGTCTGATTACAGCCTCTTGAATTATCTCTCTAGGAATAACATTACCGAACACAGGAATGATAGTGCTTACAATAACATCATTTGGTACATAGCCACTAAGTCTGATGGGGCCAGCTCCGTTAGCAAAGCTTCCCTGATTATTATTTGACCCGTCACCAACTACATTTAAAACTGTAGTCCAAATAAACGTGCTATCGCCGGGTCCCGGAATGCCTGCTACAAGTCTATTATCACTATCAAAATAGAAACCTGAGGGTGCAGTAAATTTAACAATAGCTCCAGTTGTCATGTATTTCAAGTTAGTAGTACTAAAGACGCCGACACTTGTGGGTTGCTCTAATGAACCTGTTACAGTATAAACATACCCTGTTTCATTGTCTGCATTTACTGTGCTAGTTCTCCAGTACACTACTTGATCAGCCGGCGTAGATGAGTCAGTAACAGTATATCTTGGATAATTTTGAATATAATACTGCGTGGCTTTGTTTAATGATAAAACATTGTTTAGCTCACCAGTAAAGAATGCAATAATATCACTAGTATTATTAATTGTTAGATTTAAAAACCCATCTGCGTCATCTTGATACAATGCGCCGTCATTACCATAACTTACTGTACTAGAGTATTTTCCAGTAGGATCTAATAAGTCAAGATTTTTACTGACACCGACACTTGATCTATTAATTGCTTTACTCTTGACAATTGAGTTGTACAATGTATACGGGAAGTTATTATAGTCTTCGCCATTAACCATTCTGTTCTGTGTGTAGTAACGAGTAGGAGCACGTTGCTTGATGCTAGCAATTGATTCTCTTGCTTGTGCGGTAGTTACAGTTTGGGTTAGAGATAGACCAACAGTTAATGTTTCTGCTCTGCCCAAACGTGAAATGTAAGTGAACGTCACTGACAACCCGTTCATATCTGAAGGGTAGATAGTGTAGGTCAATGCATTGCCTGCACGTAGATAAGCTCTAAAGTTTCCGACAGGGATTTCGCTGAATACGCCATCGCCAAATACATATGTAACCTGATCGTTGAAACGTGAGCTTACAGAAAAAGTTTGTTTGAATGAACTATTGCTTTGTAGTGATGCATTCGCATATACATTTTCTACTTGACGCCATGGATCACGAGTACCGTCTGGGTTAATCTTGTATAGCCAAGTATCAGTGTTGTTGATTCCTTGAATGTCAATATCAATATTTTGGTTACTGATTTGCTGCTGCAATGAGAAGTCAAATGTCTGTAGGTTACCCTGCTTGAAGTAAAAGAAGAAACCTGTTTCAGGGCTACCAAATCCTAACTTGTCGTTACGATATAACATGTTGAATCTGCCATTTGGAGCAGGAGGAACTTCGTAGATTGATTCGCTGTCTAAACTAGACACACTGCACAATTCAAAGTTCATATTAACGCCACCGACTGAACTAGTGAAAGGAACAATGGGTAGATTGTTGGGGGCAATTTGAATGCTATATTCGCTAGTGTTTACGCCTGCGATTTCACTTACGTTGCCGGGTCTACCGATTCGTTGTGTATCTACTAGGGTAGCATTGATGATTGTGTTGAACTGCTCTAACCAGTTAGGGTTAGCAGGGTCATTCCACAATACAGGAACGTTGCTTAGATTGAAGCCGTTAAGATCATTGATGTTCTGTGTAGTCTTAATGCTAGTGACTTTTAGATAGCCCTGGCCAGCAATGTTTCTCTTTGGTGTGTAGCTAACAAGATTAGCAAGCTTTACAACGCTGTCTCTACGTTCAGCAGTATCAATAAAGTTTTCACGAGCATTCAAGTCATTGCGGAAAGCAAGACCTTGACCCATAAAGGCAATAACGTCAAGCAAGGCAACAAATTCGCTTGATTCAACATAGTCGTTATATGTCTCTGGGTAATTTATTTGTAGGTAGTCAATGAATGCTTTACGTAGGGTTTCGTAGTCATAGCTACGAAAGTCTGCTTGGTTGAACGTCTGGTAAATGGTTTTCCAGTCGTTGGGTCCGAACAGTGCTGATTGTCTTGAACTTGTTGCCATAGTTTCTCTCTATTGATAATATATTTATCATAGAAAAAAACCAGGTTTTATACTAAAGTGGCTCTTTGTGTGACTCGGTTTAAAGAAATTTTCGTAGCGATTGGTTGATTGAAGGGTAGTACTGCGCATTGAATTTCTAATAGTATTCCATTTTCGTAAGTGTATACAACTAACTCCGCTAACAAAAGTCTAGGATCTTGACTGGCTACTCGTCGTACTTCATTTTCAACATCAATTCGTGTAGTCTGTGAGTTGGGTTCAAATATAAAATCCCAAAGTCTAGTACCATAACCAGGTTGTCCAACTTTGGTACCTAATCGTATGTTCAAGGCATTAATAAAATCTTGTACTACTAGTTGGGCATCAACGAGACTAAATTTATTTCCCCATGAAATACCATCGCGGATACCACCAGGCCCTCCTGCACTACCCGAAGTCATATTAGTTGTCTTTGGGTTACACGCATTTATTGTACTGAAGCCTAAGTAAGTTGCCATAAGTTATCCTTTTTAATATTTAGTTTACGTAGTTCCGGCAGTGGGCGGCGGCGTTCCAGCTGCTGCTGGATCTGTCGCTGGTGCAGCTTTTCTTGGGCGCTTACCTACATTTGCTAGTTCTCGTATCAACCCTTGAGTTTTAGCTGTTGCGTCATTATATTTCTTCTCCAATGCAGCGAGACTTGGGTCGCCGGCTGGTAGAGTATTAAATGCATCAACAAATGCATTGCCTGCTGCGGTTTCCTCTTCCTTTGCAGTGTCAAGCTGTGCTTGAATTCTTTGTCTTTCTTCTCTTAAAGTGCGTGCCCTCTTTTCTATACTATCAATAGCATCACCTAGAATGTCTCCCAACAGATTTGGTATTGGAATTCTAGCATCGCCCAACACTCCTTTAATCTGTGCAGTGATGCCTGTTCTGTTAGTAGTGTTGACTCCTAAGCTAGGAAGCTTGATCGGACTTGCGCCGCCAGCACCTAAAGCACTTACGGATGATAGCAATTGAGTGACTTCACCAATCGGTAGCTTACTAGCAATACTTGAAGTGAGTCCTCCTGCTTTACTTGCCACCGAGCTTAGATTGCCTAACCCGGATGATGCACCTCCTAAAGAACCTACTACCTTATTAGCAGTATTCAACGCAGACTCTACCTGACCCAAAGTAGCACCCGCTGAACTTAGTGATGAAGACACTTTACCGAGTCCGTTAACAGCGTCAGTCTGTAGATCCTTCATAAGGCCGGTTAATTCACCTGTGCCCGGAATTTTATTAGCTAGCTCATCTGCTTTATCTAGTACACTTGAAAATGCTTTGATGCCTCCCGGTAAGTTACTTACACCGCTTGACAATGCAGAAGCTCTAGCAGCAATGCCGCCGCCTTGAGTTTTCTTAGCAGCATTCGCTAAACCTGACAATCCATTCTTAAGTGATGTTGCTGCACCTGCTAAGCTGTTGACGTTATCAACTGCACCACTAATACTGCTGGCTAGATTATCTATACCAGCACCAGTAGTTGAATCAATTAGTGTACTAACTTGCTGTGCAGTAGAATCCAAATTGTTGCCTGCGTTGGCTATGCTATTGAATATAGTAGAGGCGCCAACAGCGGAAGATGTTAATTGATCCGCGGCATTAACTAATGCATTGTTAATAGTACCTACGTTAATAGTGTTAGGTGATGTAGTTAAACCTTCAGCCCCTTCAGCTATTGTAGACAAGGTAGAAGTGATATTAGTGCTTCCTGCTGCGGAAGTTGCAGCAGAAATTACTGAAGTACTCGGGGCCCCAGTAACATCATTAATAGCATTGGTTAGACTACTCACACCTCCAACAGCACTATTGACAGTGTTAATTGCACCGGTAGCGGAATTGACTGCACTTGTAATTCCTCCTGCTGCGCTTGTAACAGCCCCAGCCGCACCAGCAAGTCCTCCTACTGCACCTGCCGCACTCGCCAAAGATTTCTTAGCTGGTCCAGTCAAGCTATTGATTGAGTTATTAAGATCGTTAGCTAGCTTAGATGCTGTGTTAAATGCATCACCTGCTTCTGTTACTAGGCTAGACAAGCTCTTAGCAAAAGCCGGTTGTGTTCCTGGAGTATTAGCAGTAACAGCAATTTTAGCAGCTTTTTCTTTAGCAATTTCTGACAAGTTTTGCGGTACATTGGCTTCTAGTTTACCAAATCCATCTTTGACTGCGCTGAATGCAGAACCCGATATACCCTTAACTGAATCTAGAAGCCCAGTCAACGCATTGTTTGCATCTTCTAGAGCCTTAAGAGAATTTGCTATTCCGCCCAATCCACCTAAGCTATCAGCTAGTTTAGCTGCCGATACACCCTTACCGATAGCACCTAAAACATCTTTTGCGGTGCCGGCGCCAGCGGTCAACGCTGAAGCCGCAGCACCTACTCCACTCACTGCGCTTAACGCTGTTGTCACTTGTCCAGGTAATGCTACACCAGCCGCACCAGCAATTGCTCCGACATTGCCTGCAACTGTAGAGGCAGTATTCAATACACTAGCGGGGGTAGCAGCTTGTTTTACTGCACCAACTACGGAGTCAGTGCCTAAGGTAGTTGCAGCAGCTATGAGACCAGCCGTTTGCGTTGTTGATTCACTGCCGTTAATAACGCCTGCTCTAGTTAATTCTTGCTGTGCAGTCTGCATTCCTCTTACGGATGATTGAGCCTGTGCTGTAGGATTCGCTGCTAATTTTTCTACATTTTCAGCGCCGGCAGCTCCAGCAAACACTGTGCCAGGAAGTGTGTTCGTTATTGTTTTTCCTGAGCTAGCCAATCCATTAACAAGATCAGCCGAACCAGGCTTTAGGACTCCGGAACGTGCTAATTGGTCGGCACTTTGTGCAAAAGCTCCGACTGCTACTACCGCTTGACCGAGAGAATTTGAACGGGTTAATAGACTGACTGCCCCAATTGCGCCGCCCACAGCAGAAACAACTTTCAATGCGCTGTTAATTCCTGAAATTAATGAAGAACCCTTCTTCTCTACTACGCTAGCGCCAGTCTCCACTGCCGCGGCTGTCTCACCGGCTGCCGCTGATGTTGCAGTTGCTGCCAACACTGCATTAGTAGTTCCTGAACCCAATGACGGTGATGCCGCAGGTACCGACGGGACTGATGCCACTGTAGCTACCGCCGGCGGCGTGGGGTTAGTTGCTTCTGCTTGTGCGTTTGTTTGTTGAACTGCGGTTGATGACGGTGCGGGTAAGTTATCACTTGCATTTGGACTACTAGCAATATCTACACCCATACCCGCATTTACCCAAGGATAGTGCGCCGGTGCTCGTGAAGCAATAGTCAATAATTTTGCCGGGGCTGCTGCCCAACCCACGGCATCATCAAATAATGTATCTGTCTGTGCAGTGATAGGGATAATGGGTACGTCAGGCGGTAACAGTGATGGGCTACCACTATTCAAATTAACTCTATCAGCACCATTAATAAAGGCTTGTGAGCCTGCCACTAAGCTTGCTTGACCAGCAGCTAACATTGAAATTGCAGAACTTGCTTTTACAGTAAAATTGTTTAGTGCAGTAATACTATATTCTTTGCCTGCTCTGGATTTAGTTATTTCATCACTATTAGTGTGAATGTTTTTTGCTTGAAGATTAAAATTCTCCATGGCGTGCATATTAATATCTCTGTCAGCGTGAATATTAAAATCGCCCTGAGTTCTCATATTAATACTATTTGTACTGAATATATCTACAGTACCTTCTTTACCTAATTCAATATAGCTTTGACCATTACTATGCAAGATCATTAATGTCTGACCGTCATCACTCATTAATATCTGATGGCCCAATGCAGTACGAATACGGATTAATTGATCACGGCCAATAATATCCCCATCGTCCATAACAATGCTGTGTCCGCCTCTACGTGCAATAACACCGAGTCGTTCTGCATTATCTTGATTTAAATTGTCGGGAAGAGTTTCATCAGTATAGCCACCTTCATATATAGGTCTTCCTGGAGTACTAACTCCCCAGCCAACTCTACTTGAGGCCTCTCTACTAGCACTTGTACTAATAGGGCCTCTTAGAGGGTCTCTCAGAATACCCTGTTGATTCATGATGCTGGCAGTATAACTATGTACTGGTCTAGGAGCATCTAAAAATTCGTTACTGTTTGTTACATCTGAGTTGTTAGTATTAATATTAGTTACTGGTAGCCTAGTTGCTCCGCCAAATCCAGATGCCTCACCTTCATTAAGAGTGACATTATCTCTTGCCCCGATAGCAGGAACCATCTGTAGTGTTTCAGGTTCGGGAATAGCCCCAATATAAAACCCTTTGTTAATATCGCCACCGATAAAAATACATACCACTTTAGTACCGATATCGGGAGGAGCTTGCCACTGTCCATATGAACTAGAATTGTTTGTGTAAGACCCTAAATCATTTGAACCACCATTGGCTTCTACTACGCCAAAAAATGAAGTTAGGTACTGCACTGGTGTCCAACCGCTTGCATCATTAGGGTTAGTGGGACCCTTGCCATCTTGTAGTGCAACTCTAATTCTACCAGAACGAGTAGGGTCAATATTATCTTTTACTATTCCAATAATTGGATAATTTTTGGAGCCGCCACCGTCGCGGGTAGGTCTATTAAGCTTGCTCGTTCCTCTGGGTTTAAAATTATCTGTTGGCATTTATTTTTCCATTAACTTGTTGGTTCTGGCGCGGGAGCTGGAGCCGGAGTTGGGGTAGTTGCTGTAGATGCTGGCGGTGCAGTAGCAGGATCCGTCCTCGTGCCAGGATTAGAGTTTTCGCCCGGCGTGCCTGTGGCTGCACCATTTCCTGTAGCAGCAGCAGTATCTTGCTCACGCTGCTGGGCGGCTGGGTCAAGTTGAGTTATGTCGCCATTAAGGAAAGGTTGATTCGCTTCTAATGATTGAGTAAACATCCCATTTTTAAAACTGTGTGTAATCTCGGTGAGCATGTACACCACACCATTAATTTTGTCATTGACCGAATTCGGGTAATTTACAAAGTTAATGCTATCATTGATTGATAATGTCCCTCCCGTACCCGAAACTCCTCTGCCGTCAGCAAAAGACTCAGAAGATTCACTTGCAGAATAATCAACGGCTTCTTTAAAATCAAGTTCAAAGAATACTTGCCCGCCGTTTGGATTAATAGTGAATCCTCCACCATTATAGAATCTATTATAAGAAGTGGCGCGGGCAACCGCATTGCCTAGATTTGGAGACGGTTGCATAAGGAAATCAGGATCTCCTATTATTTCAACTTTCGCTTTTGCGTAGGCACCCGGATCATATAATGTTGTTCTAACGCTGTTGATTGTTTCCATACTAAGAGTTGCGCCTGAACCATCACTATTAGTGGGCGATGTAGTGTTAGTAGCAGTGGTGGTGGGCGACGATGGGTCGTTTGCGTTCGTATTAGTGCCGCCAGTTCCTCCGGTGCCGCTAGTGCCGCCAGTTCCGCCTGTACTAGTAGGATTACTAGGATTAGCTGTTCTAGGGCTACCGGCAGCAACAATGTTGAAGAAACCTTTGTTAATTTCTAGCTCAAACTTTAAAACCTCAGCATTTTGTCCAGTATACCAATAATCGTATCTTTTATGAGGACCATAATATGGAGTGTTATTATTTACAAAGGGGTTATCTAAATTTGGAATAAGATACGTTTGAATTGTGTAGGTAATGTCATACGACCAATCATTTATTTTTGGATCCCATTGAATGTTAGATATTTCTGGACTAATCTGAAACCAAGTAAATTTATTATTAGGTGTAGTCACTACGTTGGGAGCAGCGGTCTCCGGGTTGTTTTCATTACTGTCCGTGTAATTAAATGATATAGCATCTTGTAGGTATTTGCTCATAGAAACAACTTGATCAATAGCCTGAACAACAGGTATGTTTGCAATGCTTAGGTCACGTGAGGAGTTGTTGGGAGATGCTCTAGTTGCGGTTTCTTCATTGACTTCAGTAGTATTTGTTGCATCACTGCCCGTTTCGGCACCTTTATCGGTTCTGGCGTCGGAAAGTACACTTGAAGTTGCAATATTTTCTGCATCCCCTAACCAATTAACTTTATAAACAACGGGATATGTAATAGTATTGTTATTAACTAAGTCTTGCTGTTGTTTGTTTAATTTAGTAAAAAGTCCATTAGGACCAGAAAGATAATCTCTTACTGTAGAACCTGATACTGTTATACTCTGAGGTACCATTCCTCTACGAACATTGACAGTAGTAGCAATAGATGCAGATTCAGCCTCAATATTATAAACGGTAGCTCTACCATCTATTTTAAATTTTACCTCTTTGATGATGATATCGTAAAAACTTTCAAAGAGTTCCCCATTGCCTGACGCCGATGGGTCAATTGGATTACCATCAAAAACTTCAGATCCTGTTATTGGTACTCCTGCAGGTCCCCATCCAAAAAATCTAATCCCTAATACGTAAAACTGACTCAGCGGGTCACGCGGTGTAGTCGCTGCTGTTCCAGTGGCACCAGCCGCTGGCGCTGCTAACGTGTCTTTAGCTTTTCTAAGTTTGGTTAACAAAGAGAAACCATATGGTTCAGTAATTTGAAATTTGTAAGTAGTAGCAGCTACTGGAGCTCCGGTTGCGTTTGAATTAACATAATGTTTAAACGACAAGCCATCTATATAATAATCATACTCAAACCCCGGTGCACGGGCGTCACCTGATCCAATTCCACCGCTTTGTGCTATTAAAAATGCTCCATTGCGGGCAGCTTCGCCGCTCTGTTCAGGAGTGGTTGCAGTAGTTGCTATCTGTTCTCCGTACAAGTTTATGTTTCGTCTTCCACCAGCAACAAATGCCTCGTATGCTGGTGCAGTAATCATATATAAACTTAGTTGGTAATTATAACTTGACAATGATCCTAAAGGATTTTTAAGTCGTCTGCCTGGTCTACCGCCAGGCGTTGTTATTGATTCTTCTGTCACCCTAGTAAACGTTTCATTATCGTAAGGAGGATTACCCGCAGTATTTGAAGAGGGAGAAGTACCGGCTGCGTCTTCTCTTTCGGTTCCGGGCTGCGGGGGTGCGCCTTCGGGTGAGACAGTAGTAGGGGCCGGGGTAGGCGAAGCACCAGCTGCTTCGGTAGCGGTTGATGCGGGAGTTGTCGGTTGTGCTCCGCTATCATCGCTTGCTGTACCTTGCAAAGTGTTAGTACCGGTTGGGGCAGCATTAGCTGGTGCCGCGGTATTATCAATTGTGGGGGTTGCCGGCGGCGAGGGAACTTCCAAACTTGCTGCCAAACTGTTGAGTTCGCTTGCCCCGTTTGCCGAAAGGTATGAAATAGCCTCATTAGCGTCGGGCTGGGTGGCGCTGACTCTTTGTAGTTCCGATATTGCTAAGGATATTGTTGCGGACGACGAACCATTATTGCCATAGGTGTAGCCCCTAGCTAAGAAAGTGCCGTCTCGGGTGTATACTTCCACATCATATGCTAATCCTGTGCCGAAGCCGCGGTCATCGTGAATCGTATATACTACTCTAATATTGCCAAGATTTACGGTTTTAGTAGCCATTTAAAATATAATCCGTCATATAATAATTAAATTCCCAATACTCTCTGTAGTGTGCTTTGTGTGGGGACGTAAATCTGTAATCCGGCAACCATGTTAAAGTATGGGTCTGGTCCCAATAAGTTAGGATTTCGTGCAGCAAATACCCACCATAATCTAGCATCGTTGTACAAGTCATATGCCAATAGATCAGGTCTAAACTGATAAACCGGTGTAACAGTCATGAATACGTCCTGCGGGTTAAACGGTATAGGTCTGTAAGTCGTAATGTCTAAGAATTTATTATCAACAACAGGAGTATTATAATAAGGACTCGTGCGCGGATATATTGATTGAGTTGCCATTACCAAAATCCTCCTGTTTGTGAATACACCCCATTTAGCAACGTACCCGTTGCATATTTTTCAAAACTAAATTCGTTTGACACTTGATTTCTACTCATCATTGGTACACAGTTAACTGATAATTGAATTTTACTAGGTACCCAAGAAACACTGTTTGGTTCTGCAATCGGTGCAAATTGAGGGGGAGGTGTTACGCCGCCCGGGGCTACTCCTGTACCTGCTGTTCTGTCCGGTGGATTAGTAGCAGCCGCAGTTGAAGGATTAGTCCCGCCCACAGTTGTTTGTATATAGTCTACGTTGTTTGGTAAGTTATAAGTAAACCCTGATATCGCTAATGGTTGACCTGCAAATTGATAGCTACCCATACCATATATGTAGCAAAGGGGAGGCGGTGTACCTCTTCTTGGGTTTTGATCTTGTCCATAGAACATTTTAGTAGCACTTCTAAAAAAGTGAATCACTGCTAACAGATAATTTGCTTCATACTCATCCTGTGCTGTAAATTCGCACGTAATGTTTATTGACTCAACTGCGCTATTAGAATATTGAAATACTTTATAGTTGCTATGCACTAAATCAGTGGGGTTATAATTAGCTGCGTAGTTGACACTAATCTGTGGAGTATAAGGGAACAATACTCCATTAGTAGCATTCAATGGTTTAAGAATGCCTGGATTAGGCGCTTTATAAAGATAATTTACGCTAGGATCATCTGATAGTGAGAGTCTAACTCTCCAATCTGCTCTAGGTTGAAACGGAATTTGCGCTATCGCTTCTGCTACTTGTGCGCTTGCATCGGCTGCAATTTGATCTAAAGCAGCTTGGTCTATAACCGGGGTGGCCAAAGCTTCGTCAGACAATACACTGATCGCCAACGGCTCATCAGTTATTGTGGCAGCAGCAGATTGTGCCTGAAATTCTGGTGAACCCTCTAATGAAGAATCAATAGGAGGGGGAGCCGTTATTGGCGAGCCAGTTCCGATAAAGTCGTTGGGGTCAACTTGTACTATTGGTGTATCAACCGGTGCTGGACGAAATGCAGTCGGAGTAGGTGCGGGTGCAGGTGCAGGTGCCGGCACTGGAGCAGGCGCTGTAGTTGTTCTTGGTGCTGGAGCAGGCGGCGGCGCTGGCGCGGCAACAGTTGCCGAGGCTCTTAATTCAGCATCTACTTTTGATTTAGCCTGGCTTAGTGCAATAGTAAAGCTTGCTGCCTGCCCGCTTGAAAGGTATATTTTTCTGTTACCTGGAGATAAAGTAAGTATAACAGTATCATCAACCGTTTCTGAGGATACAATATCAAAAAACGTACTAGAGTTAATAGTGGTAATTCTAGTGCCTAGCCCAGGTATGCTAGTACTAACTGTTAGTGTATAGGTAGTAGGAGCACTGGCATCACCAGGAGTCTGCCCTACTAATTCCCCAATGTTTAAGACTGGTGCGGCTGCTAACATAGATTTTCCCTGATAAATAGTTTAGTCTACATGTATTTATCGTTGAAAATTTAGTGATTTTTTACCCTAAACTGTTGTAAATTTACAACGGTGTAAGTATAATGTTCTCTCTAAAGGAATAACAATGGCAGCTAAACCAAAAAAAATTAACTATCTAAATAACAAAGACATACTAAAAGAAATTCACAAAAGCAAAACTTCATATTGTTCATTCGTTGATCCGGAGTATCACAGATACGATATTATCATTGATATGCCCGAAAGCGAACTAACAACTAGTTTAGAATATGCACTAAAGCCGGCTCAGATTCAACAAGCAAAAGAAACAAGGGCAACTAGGCTAACTCAAGAAACCGGCGAAAAAGTATTAGCCGAAGATATTCCAACTACAGATTTGATCTTTCGTGTAATGACTTGGGAACATATTCCAATGTCACAGAAGCAACCTAGAAAAACTACCAAGAAAAAGACTGCTAAAGATATCTTCGTATTTGAAGATGACGATGAAGATATTTTCTCTGACCTAGAAGATAAGTCAACTAAGAAAGATGTTGACGATATGGTTCACGTTAAGGTCAACTTCCCTCCTTTCCAACATTACAAATTAGACGAGACTAACTCATTCATCTGTGTTGGTAAGAGTCACTGGGAAGGTGGCATGGAGAATGGGCACTTCAATAAAGATCATGGACAAATCACTAATAAGCTTGCTAGAATGTATATGATGCTTTGTGAGAAGTATTCAATGAAGTTTAACTGGAGAGGATACACTTACCGTGACGAAATGGAAGCAAGTGCTATTCTACAGTTAACATATGTTGGTCTTAGATTCAACGAAGCAAAGAGTGCTAATCCATTCGCATACTATACGGCAGCAGTAAACAATAGCTTCTGTAGAGTATTGAATACTGAAAAGAGAAGTCAAAACATTCGTGATGATATCTTAGAAATGAACGGGTTCAACCCAAGTTTCAGCCGTCAGATGAGTGGCAAGAAGTTGGGTCAAGGACTTGCAGATTAGGTCACCAAACTGTTTGCTTTTTACGTCCACAACTAGTATAAGTTAAAGTATGACAACTCTATTCAAGAAGGCAGCAGTCTTCACCGACATTCACTTTGGGCTTAAGTCTAATAGTGTACAACATAACCAAGATTGTTCAGATTTTGTTGATTGGTTTATTAAGAAGGCAAAAGAAGAAAATTGCGAGACTTGCTTTTTCTTAGGTGATTACAATCACCACAGAGCAAGTATCAACATTCAAACTATGCAGTTTGGTCTTCGTGCTTTAGAAAAACTAAACAACAGTTTTGATCATGTCTATTTCATTCCAGGAAATCACGACCTCTATTATAGAGACAAGCGTGATGTTCATAGTGTTGAGTGGGCAAAGCATCTACCTAACGTAACAATCGTGAATGACTGGTTCATTCAAGATGACGTAGTTATTGCTCCTTGGTTAGTCGGTGAAGATCATAAAAAGCTGTCCAAGTTATCAGGCAAATATTTGTTTGGACACTTTGAGCTTCCAGCATTCTATATGAATGCTATGGTTCAGATGCCTGATCACGGTGATGTTAACGACAATGACTTAGCTGGCTTTGAAAAAGTATTCAGTGGTCACTTCCACAAGCGTCAAGCACGTAACAACATTTGGTACATCGGAAACGCTTTCCCTCACAACTATGCAGATGCTGGCGATGACCAGCGAGGCATGATGGTTCTTGAGTGGGGCGAAGAGCCTGAGTTTCATGCATGGCCCGGGCAACCACTGTTTCGTGTCTATAAGCTTAGCGACATACTAGATAACCCAGAGGGCTTGCTTCTTCCTAAGAGTAGTGTTAGAGTGCATCTTGATATTGATATCTCATACGAAGAAGCTAACTTCATTCGTGAGACTTTGATTCCAAAGCATAATATACGAGAAATGTCACTTATTCCAATGAAGCTTGATCAACACAGTCAAGATTTGGCCCCCGGCGAAGTAAACTTTGAAAGTGTTGACCAGATTATTATTGATCAAATTTCCGCTATTGAGAGCGAGTTCTTTGATCCTAAAGTATTGTTAGAGATTTATAGAAACCTATGAGCGTAGTATTAAAGAACATTACCCTTCGCAACTTTCTTAGTATTGGTGCAGTAACACAAGCAGTCAACTTTGACAGCAAAGAACTTACGCTTATTTTAGGTGAGAACTTAGACTTAGGTGGTGATGGTGCTAGAAACGGTACTGGTAAGACAACTCTTATTCAGGGGTTGAGCTATGTATTGTTTGGTAACCCTATCAATCAGATTCGTAAAGACAATCTAATCAATCGCACCAATGCAAAGGGTATGATGGTCACGCTTGAATTCAGTGTTAACGGCACTGAGTATAAGATTGAACGTGGTAGAAAGCCTAATATTCTTCGCTTCTACGTAAACAACAGTTTGCAGAATAACAAAGAAGACAAGAACGAATCTCAGGGCGAGAACAGAGAAACACAGCTAGCTATTGAACATGCTATTGGCATGAGTAGTGATATGTTTAAGCATATCGTTGCTCTCAATACCTATAGTGAACCCTTCTTGTCAATGAGAGCTAACGACCAGCGTCATGTTATTGAACAGTTGCTCGGTATTACATTACTATCTGAAAAAGCAGACTTGATCAAAGAAAAGATCAGATTGAACAAGGACGCTATTCAACAGGAAGAATTCAGAAACAGGGCAGTTGAAGAAGCTAATAGTCGTGTTCAAGAACAGATTGATGGACTCAAGCGCCGTCAGAGATTGTGGCAGAAGCAACATGACGAATCATTGAACAAGCTTGTGTTTGATTATGATGAACTTAGCAAGATTGACATTGAAGCCGAACTTCAAGCACATAAAGATTTAGCAATCTATCTTGATTTAAAGCAAAAGCAGGAACGCTATGAAGCTATCTTAGCTCGCCAAACTGCTTGGAAACAAAAGCTTGACAGTGATGTTGCTGCATTACAGATTCAATACGATACGCTAAGCCACATTGATATTACGGCTGAATTGCAATCTCACTTTGATCTTAAGGTCTATGAAGCTAACAAACTAGAGCTTGCGAATATAAACAAGACCATCACTGCACTTGAAGCTTCGTTAAAGAAGGACCAAGCACTTGTGAAAAAACTTGAGACTGAAATACAGACTCTTGCAGAAAACAAGTGTTATGCTTGCGGACAAGATTTTCACGATGAAAATCATATTACTGTAATGAACGGTAAGCGTGAACTTCTTTCTGCGGCGGAAGCTGAACTTGCCCAAACCCAAAACAATTTAGAAAAAAATAAAAATTCTGTTTTTGGTTTGGGCGAGAAGCCAACTACGCATTACAAGACTGAGGCAGAAGCAATCAAACATAGTTCTGAACTTGAGAGATTGCAACAGCAGATTGAAGCAAAGAAGAACGAAGACGATCCTTACGCTGATCAATTGATTGAGAATGCTGTTACTATTGCTGGTTCTCGTCCAGTTACGCATTACGACACTGAGGCAGAAGCAATTGAACATCGCACAGTTGTTGACAATCTAGAGAAAGCTATTGCAAGTAAAGCAGAAGAAACTGACCCATATCATGAACAGATTATTGATATGGAAAGCCGTGCGCTGCAAACAATTACATTTGACAAGATTAACGAGCTAAGTAAGTATGGCGATCACTTGAAGTTCCTTCTTGACATTCTTACAAGTAAGGATAGCTTTGTTCGTAAAAAGATTATTGATCAGAACTTGAGCTATTTGAATGCAAGACTGACTCATTATCTTGATAAGATCGGGTTGCCCCATACCGTTGTCTTCAAGAACGATCTATCGGTTGAAATTACCGAACTCGGGCGTGAGCTTGACTTTGACAATCTATCTCGCGGTGAGCGGAACCGACTTATTCTTGGATTAAGTTTTGCGTTTCGTGATGTGTGGGAAAATCTATACTTCCCAATCAATACACTATTCATTGACGAACTTATAGACAGCGGTATGGATACTATTGGTGTTGAAAACTCAATGGCTATTCTCAAGGATATGTCACGCAGACGCAACAAGAGCATCTGGCTAGTAAGTCACCGCGAAGAACTTGCAGGGCGTGTCCCAAGTGTTCTTAAGGTGCTGAAAGAAAATGGGTTCACAACCTACAGCACAGCTACAGATGACGTAGAATAAAATATTACAAGACTGATTGAAAGATATAAATTATATTATGCCGAGTCCACAGAAAGCTAAGGGTTCTTCTTTTGAAAGAGAGATTGCAACCTTCTTAACAAAGACGTATAACGAAAGTTTTATTAGAGCGCCCGGAAGTGGTGCGTATGTGGGAGGCAAGAATCAGTCTCGTAAAGAATTTCTTCATGAAGGACAAGTTAGAAGCTTCAAGGGCGATATCGTACCTGGTCAAACTTTTACTAAGTTCAACGCAGAATGCAAAAGTTATGCTGACTTTCCGTTTCACTTGTTAATGACAGGTGAATGCAAAGTTATTGATGGCTGGATCAAGCAACTAATGGATGTTGCTGAGACAGATGATTGCTCAATTCTTTTCATGAAGTTCAATAGAAAAGGCAAGTTTGTTGCTGTTGAATCCAGATTCACATGGATCGCAGACAACTTTATCCACTACAACTCTGAAACAGCGGGTGAGTGGATCATTATGGAACACGAACACTTTTTTAAACTCAACAAAGACCTTCTTAAAGTTTACTCAGGCTCACAAGACACCAAGTCAGATGAAATCTTGACAATCAATACCTAAATCTAACACAGAACCCTTCTACATTGACATGACTGTTACTCAGTCCTCCTTGAGGTTGCACCACGAATGAATGCGGCCGGATCTGGAGTATGCCTAGGAGCGATCCTAGGGAACACCGACAAGGCTCTCGCACGGTAGGCGAACCTTGAATGAGTCTATAGATATTCTGTCTTGATGCTATAGAACATGCGTTGCCGAAGAATAGAGTGAGTTCCACTTTATAGCTTCACTACAACCCAGTAAACTTTACAGGGCAACCGGTGGCGTTACACAGCACGTAAAGCTAGTGTAACGGGGATAGACAGCAAAGGATGACGGGCCATGGCAAGGACCTCAGCTTTTGGTAGTGCCCTCAGGAGCACTACCATGGCTTCTAAACCGGCAATGTATATCTCTTAAATGATATTGTGTTTTTATTGTTAAAAAGAATAGACCGAACGTAGTGAGTGTCTAAGTTGTTCGTTAGAACAACTCTTAATTAGAAGAAAGGTAATTGTGATTTCTTCGTGATTTCTAGGTTGTTCTCAATAATTTCGTTAATAGCCTTACGTTCGGTCTCAGACATATTCATAATGTCCTCGTAGGAAGCTCCCCCTCTCATGTACCAAGCCATTGAGAGGGAAGACTTTTTAATATCGGCTACCTCTTTTTCGTAAGTCTCAATAAGCTTCTTGATGCTTTCGGCGTTAGCAGTTAGAAGCCTTCGCCGAAAAAATCTGTTGGGTTTAACGTGATTGGTTGATCATACTTATATTCACATGAAGGGCATGTAGTATGAATTGGCTTGATTTCAGTGTTTTTCTTTAGTTCAGCATTGAAGTCACGGATTGCAGTGAATGTAGTTCTATCACAATTCTTGATAAACTCATTGATGAATTCATGATTGTCAACTCGTTCTCCGTCTGGGGTTTCAACATATTCAATTGTCTGACAGATCAAGTCCATAGTAACTAAAGTAACTTTTTCAAGTGCTGTAACACCCATTTGGTTCTTCTTGTCAATGTCTTCTTCGGCTTCAATTTCCATAAAATAGCGTTGCATTTCAAATTGCTTCAATGCACCGGCATTCATTTCCTTGTAAGTCAATGGCTTGAACTTAATCTTAACATTGCCTACTTCTAGAAACTCATCGTAGTTTCCGGGTTCTACTGTACTAAGAAGACCCATAAGATTTACGCTATAGTTGTTCTTTTCTTGACACGATGGGCAAGTGGACTCAACATCTAAACCATCGCCGACGCTAGCAGCACGAATTGCGATTAAGATTGCATCTAGGTCGTCGCTTGAAATTCTCCAAGGGTCTTTGATGTTTGGGATGCAACTCTTAATTAGGTCTGCAACTGTAGTGCCATTGAATAGTGCGTCAGGCGTTCTAGCACTGATTTCATCAATTGCGGTCATAGGATATACAGGAAGTTCTCCTGTAGCAGGCATTTCCAACACATCCTCAGCGTAACCCTTGCCGTTGCTGGGTAGTTTTAGATATACTGATGGTCTTCTGAAATATTGACGTAGCGGATTGTTTTCCATGTTTTTCCTCATAAAATCTTAGTGGTTAAATAACACTAAATAGCTAACAGATATTTAGTGGGCAAAAAACCCAATATTTTATTTTATTACCGGAATTGAGCATGGATCCAGAAATTCAGAGAGAATACGAAGAACATATGAGAACAATGGTTGAATTACTCAACCAGCAAGCCACTGCTACTTCTAAATTACTGAATTCTCTACAATCAAGTTCAAAGGCTGCGGATGCAGTAAAAAGTAACACTGAAGCTACTAAAAAGCAAACTGAAGTCCTATCCGGGTCTACAAAGGCTTTAGAAGCCGGCGCGGTTGCCCAACAAAAATACGCTGAAGCTGCTGCTAATTTCTCTAGAGGACTAATCAGTGGCGCTGCCGCAACAGTAAGTTTCAAAAATGCGATTCTTAGTGCTGAAAAAAGTATAGGAAAATACGGTGATGCCTTTAGTTCAGCGGGTGATGCTGCTTGGGACATTGGTAAAAACTTCGGAATCTTGGGCGGAGTTATCGGAGGCTTAGCTAAAGGCTTCGGAATGATTGCTGGTAGCGTCTTTAAGGCGGTAGACAGCGTAGTACAATTTAGAGACGAAACTTCTAGATTCGCCGGTATTATACCAACAACCCTTTCCGGCATACAGGAATTAGGATCTAACGCTAGATTCTCCGGCGAAGAGATAATGAAGCTCAGCAAAACTATGTCTGGCTTCGGAACAAACATTCTTAGCTTAGGTGGTTCTGCTGGTGAAAACACAATAAAATTCATGCAGATGGCGGCAGTATCAGATGATGTTCGTCGCAAATTTGGTAGATTGGGTGTTGATCAAGATAGATTACTTGAAATGCAAGGCATGTATATTCAGATGCAGGGTATTTCAGGTAAAGCATTAGAAAACAGAACAAAAACCGAAGGTCAACTACAGCGTGAATCATTAGCATATGCTAAAAACTTGATCATCATGTCCGATATTACTGGTCAGACTGCTGAACAGATGCAGCAAGAACGTGAAGTTGTTAAGGCTGAGTTTGAAGAACAGGTTAAGATTCGCCAAGAGAATATACAAATTCAAAAATTGCGTGCTGCTGGGGAACATGAAGCTGCTGATGCTATTAAGAAAGAACAAGATAATAGAACTCAGCTAATTCAAACAATGACTGATACCTATGGCAGAGACATAGGTTCTCAGTTTGGACGTTTGGCAAGAACCGGGGTATATGATGAGTTTACGAGTGGATTAGCTACTTTGGGAGTAAGTGCTACCGAAGTAAGTAACATGGTTAAGACCTCCGGTAATATTCAAGCAGATTCATTTAAACAAGCTCAAAGAGTAACTGACCTTCAGAACAATATGGTGGAAAGAGTCGGTGATTCCTTCCAGTTTATGGGTGAGGAATCTGCTAGAGCATTGCTTGGCTCTACGGAAGCAATTACCAAAGGTAACAATTATCTAGGTAAAAATCTAGAAGAAGAAGTAGAAAGAGCGAAAAAGGCCGCCGCAGCAAAGGAAGCTGAAGGCGATGCAATGGCTGACTCAGTTGAACGTATACGATCAGCAGAACGTGAAATACAAAAGCTATACTATGACAGCATGTATGCATTGGCTGAAATTGTTGTTCCTAAATTTGCAGGAGCACTAGAGTGGGCAACTCAAAAATTATTTGAAATCATAAACACTGTCAAATCTAATTTTGATTGGTTTATCGGAGAAATAAAAAAATGGGCCCCTATTTTAGCTGTTATTACTGGCGCCTTTATCGGAATGAAAGTAGCAACAACTGTTGTTTCACTGTTTAACAGTTTAGCCAAGGGTACTAAAGGTCTAACATCAGTATTTTCAGGTTTACGTAGTGCCCTTAGCGGTGCAATTAATTGGATTAGAGGACTAATTGGCGGAGGCGGAGGTGGCGGAGGAGCCCCTAAGAAAGATGCCAAAGGAGTTTGGCGTGATGCTAAGGGTCAGTTCGCTTCACCACCTAAGGGCGGCGGCTCTAGACTATTAAACGTAGCAAAAGGCGGTGCTAGACTATTAGGAAAGTTAGCTTTACCATTAGCGGGTGCTATGGCTGCATACGATGCTTACCAAGGATTTAATGCTGATCCTAATGCTTCGTTTGGTGGTAAAATGGCTAATGCAGGCAAAAGTGCATTAAGCGGATTAACGTTTGGACTCAGTGAATATATAACAGGCGGAGTCACAACAGGTACTCCGGAGCAAAAAGCAGCTACCGAAAAACAAGTAACCGCCGCAACAACTAATAAAACTGCAAGTGAAGGAATGGCCGAAGCTAGTGCAGACTTCAAAACCACGGTGACTGAACTTGCTAAAACTAACAAAGAAAGTTATGAAAAAATTGTCAGTGCATCTACTGGCGGACAGACAACTGAGGAAATAGAAAAGCGTAAAGAAGCTACAAAAGAAAATAACGAAACTCTTGATAAAAATACTAGAAATTTTGCAAATAGTACTGCCCAAACAACTAAAGATATTGAGCAACGTAAGATTCTAGCAAAGAATTCCCAAGACCAAATGAAACAACAGACCGCATTGTTTAAGGTGTTTGCTGATGCAGTAGATGCTGCAACATTGATGATGAAGACGCTCAAAGACTCAATGCAAACTTTAGTAACGCAAATTGGTACAAGTCTGCTACAAATTATGTCACCTACGGGAGGCGGCGCCGACACTCCGGCTACTATTGATAGCTTTTTAGCAATGACTGAAAAGTTAGAAAGTAAAGGAGGAACAATCCTTACTCCCCTAGGCATGTCTAATACAGGTACAATAGGCGGACGATACCATATGAGTGACGGTGCCCGCGAACAGGCATTTAATGAAATGACGGCTGATGAAAAGAGACAGCTAGCAAGTCTTGGGTTTACTTCGGCACCGACTCTTAGACAGCTAGTTAGCGGCACGGGTAGATCAGCAACATTTGTAAGTCCAAATGCTGAACAAGCAGACAGATTATTAGGTAGAGCCGGTGCTAGACGTATGATACGAGTAGGGACCCGAGATTTTGGCCGCGCACCAACCCACGCAGAAGGTAGGGGTATGTGGTGGCACGGAGAAGCCGGCATGAGAGCTTTCCAACGAGCATTGCAAACAAATCCAAATATGAAAATGGCAGACTTACTACCCGATGATGACAATGATCAATATCATGGTAGAACGGTAGCAGAACAATCAACATATATAAGAGACACGGTTAATCAAGCAATGGGCGGTAGCCTAGAGCAACAGCGAATTAGACAATTGGCTACAACACTACAAAGCGAAAACTTTAGAGTATCAGGGCATCCGGACTTTAATCCAACGGGTGGCCACGATAAAAATTCAAAGCACTATGAATCACGAGCCCTTGACATTAATATAGATGGGCAAGGTCCGGAATGGAGTGATCCACCTAGAAAAGAACGTTTTGATGCCTTAAAAGACCGATTAACAGGTCAAGGATTTTCTGTGCTTTGGGGAGACGCAGAACACCGAGATCACTTACACGTTCAGTTAGCTAAAGGAGGAATCGTCAGCGGCCCTACTAGCGGATATCCAGCAACACTACATGGAACTGAAGTCGTAACCCCACTTAATATGGATTCAATTCTAATGAGATTAGCCAAAACGCCGGCAGGTACAACTGATGCTAGTGGAATGCTTAGCGGAAATCTAACTACGGAAGCGTTAGAACGTATGAGTTACGCACAAAAAGAAATGATAGACGTTCTAACAAGAAAGCTTGATAACGTGATTGACGCACTAGATGACGGCAACTCTACTCGTACTAGAATATTAAGGAACAGTATGGTTTAACATAAATACTAATTATAAAGTGAAGAATCCTACCTATGTCATATAAGAAAAAGTTTTTAAACAAGTCAGGCGTATCAAGCCCTATCTCTGGCATGAACAGCAACAGCGGTGCTTGGAACGGCCAAGATGGGTCAATGTCAGGCGGCTATAGCAACACTGATTTTGGTTACAAGAACTATATGTCCAGACTTCCAGAAGTCTATACGGGACACCCAAACAGAATTGAGCGTTACAACCAATACGAAATGATGGATGTTGATGCTGAAATTAACGCTTGTTTAGATATCATTTCTGAATTCTCAACACAAAGAAACGAACACAACAAGACGCCATTCAGCTTTGAATTCAAAGAAGATCCTACTCCACATGAAGTAGAACTATTGACAAAGCAATTACAACAATGGTGTAAACTAAACGAATTTGACGTTCGTATGTTCAAGATTTTCCGTAACATTATTAAGTACGGAGACCAGGTATTTGTTCGTGACCCAGAAAACTTCAAACTGTACTGGGTTGATATGGTTAAGGTTATCAAAGTAATCGTTAACGAATCAGAAGGTAAGAAGCCTGAACAGTATGTATTGAAAGATATCAACGTCAATCTACAGAACTTGAGCGTTGCACAGAAAACGAATACAGACTTTGCAGCTAACCCTGCTACTGGTCTCGGCGGCACAGGTGGTGGAACTAACACTCCATACACAGTTCCTGCAATGCCGTATAACACTACAGGATCACGCTTCACATTAGGACAGAGTGAGTCTGCGGTAGACAGTAAGCATATTGTTCACTTGTCATTGACAGAAGGGCTTGACAGATTCTGGCCTTTCGGTCAGTCAATCCTTGAGAACATCTTTAAGGTCTACAAGCAGAAAGAACTATTAGAAGACGCTGTTCTAATCTATCGTGTACAACGTGCTCCTGAACGTAGAATGTTCAAGATTGACGTTGGTAACATGCCAAGTCACTTAGCTATGGCATTCGTTGAGCGTGTTAAGAACGAAATTCACCAAAGAAGAATCCCTTCAGTATATGGTGGACAATCAATCGTTGATGCTACTTATAATCCACTATCAATGAACGAAGACTACTTCTTCCCTGTAACAGCAGAAGGTCGTGGTTCAAGCGTTGAAGTTCTTCCTGGCGGACAGAACTTAGGCGAGATTGATGACTTGCGTTATTTCAACAACCGTCTTGCTCGTGGTTTACGTGTTCCGTCATCATACTTGCCGACTGGACCAGATGACAATACTACACCATTGAGCGACGGTCGTGTTGGTACTGCGATGATTCAAGAATTCAGATTCAATCAGTATTGCGAACGTTTGCAGAACTACATGGCATTGAAGTTTGACGAAGAATTTAAATTATTCTTGCGTTGGAGAGGTTTCAATATTGATACAAGTCTATTCCAGCTTGTATTCAATCCTCCACAGAACTTTGCTGCATATCGTCAAAGCGAACTAGATAATGCTAGAGTCGGTACATTCACTAGCATGGAATCACTTCCATATATCTCAAAGCGTTTCGCACTTGAACGATTCTTAGGATTGACCGAAGAAGAAATCAAGCGTAACGAAAAGCTTTGGGAAGAAGAAAACAAAGAAGAAGTTACTGATGAGCCCGGCGGTAGTGATCTACGTAACATTGGCGTATCAACTGGTGACTTTGAAGCAGATATGGACACTGCCGATGAAATTGAATCCAGTGAAGAAATGGCTGATATGGGGCCAGAAGCAGCAGGACCTGTTGGTGACGCCGGCGGTGCAGCAGTTCCCGGAGGAGCAGCAGGGCCCGTAGGTGGCGGCGGAATGCAAATCTAAAAGATAAATAGTTTTATGAATCTTTTAGAAATGTTTGACGCCCCAATCAACGGGATGCAAGATGTTAATGCTGATAACAGCAAGCCTACCTATAGAACATCTAGAAAAACAAAGCTAACACTAAAACAGATTCGTAAATTACGTAGAATGTTAGACGTAAGAAATTACGAAAAACAAAAATATTTACAAAATGTTCGTAAACAATATGGCGCAAAGCCTGAAGAAGCTGCTGGCGGCGCCGCAGCCTAAAACACATATCTATAGTAAAAACTCAAAAAATACATAGTTATTGAGTACTTTTTCTGACTATGGCATAAGTAATTCTACAAAGCCATTTGTATCAGGAGAACATTTCAATGGATATTAAAAAGTATGAAGAATTGATCAACCTAGTGATCAATGAAAATGAAGAACAAGCCCGCGAACTATTTCACGAAATCGTTGTAGAAAAGTCAAGAGAAATCTTTGAGTCAATCATGGCTGAAGATGACGATATGGCAGACGACGAAGACATGATGGAAGGTGAAATGGAAGGCATGGGCGGACAAGTAGGCGATCTACTTGACGAAATTAATGCTGAAGAATCAGGCGTCATGGAAGAAGAAGACGAAGAACTAGACTTCACTGATGACGAAGAAGATATTGAAGTCGGTGGCGACGAAGATTTCGGCGGCGAAGAAGGCGGCGAAGAAGTTGAAGACGCTGTAATTCGCATTGAAGACAAGCTAGACCAGTTGATGGCAGAGTTTGAAGATATCATGGGCGGCGGCGCTGATGATGACATGGGCGGCGAAGAAGACTTCGGTGACGAAGGCGACGCAGACATGGACTTCGGTGACGAAGAAGATGAAGAAGCTATGATGGAAGCTGTACAGCTTAAGAAAGTTTCTGTAACTCACGGCGACAACGGCGCACAGACAAAGAGCCCAGGACTTCAGGGTTCAGGACAAGCTGGTATGGACAGTCACCCAGTAAAGTTCAGCGGTCACGACGAAGCAGTTCCTACTGCTCCTAAGGCCCCAAGCAACTTCTACTCAAAGGGTGAAACATCTGTAAAGGGTGCAGGAAACTTCAAGAACAGTCCAGGTAAGGATAACTTCAAGGACAAGGGCGAAGCAGCTCCTAAGCCAAAGCACGGTGACGATGGTGCAAACACCAAGAGCCCAGTAGCTGAATCACGTAGATCAGCACGTAGACCAATTCGCTAATAGGAAACTGAGAGAATGGCTTTGTATCTCAGAGAAAATCTAACGTTTGACCGCGCAGGAATGGTGGTTGAATCAATTCATGAAGAAGGCACTGATTTTAAGACCCTCTACATGAAGGGGATTTTCATTCAGGGCGGGGTAAAGAACGCAAATGAGCGTGTTTACCCCGTCAATGAAATTGAAAACGCTGTAGATACATTAAACAAGCAAATCTCAGAAGGCTACTCAGTTTTGGGTGAAGTTGACCACCCAGATGATCTTAAAATCAATTTAGACCGTGTATCACACATGATTACAAGCATGTGGATGGACGGCGCCAACGGTTACGGCAAGCTAAAAATTCTTCCTACTCCAATGGGTCAACTCGTAAGAACAATGTTGGAATCAGGAGTAAAGCTAGGTGTATCTAGTCGTGGATCAGGTAATGTAAACGACATGGATGGTAGAGTCAGTGATTTTGAAATCATCACTGTTGATATCGTCGCCCAACCTAGCGCACCAAACGCATATCCCAAAGCAATTTATGAAAGTCTCATGAATATGAAGCATGGACATAAGATGCTAGAGATTGCTAAGGAAGCTCAGGGCGACAAAAGAGTACAACGATTCCTTGGTGAGGAAGTAAAGCGTCTCATCAATGAACTTAAGATATAAAAAGGAATCAAACAAATGTTAGATGCTATTAAGCCATTACTTGAAAGCGGACTAATCAACGAAGATATCGGGGTTCAGTTAAATGAAGCCTGGGAAGCTAAGTTGAATGAAGCCCGTGAACAAGTTCGTGCAGAGCTCCGTGAGGAATTTGCACAACGTTACGAACATGATCGTACTGTGATGGTTGAAGCTCTTGACAAGATGATGACTGACAATCTTTCAGAAGAAATTCAAGAATTTCGTGCTGAAAGACAAGCAATGAATGAAGAAAGAGTACAAGCACAGCTTAAGCTACGTGAAAACGCAACTAAGTTCAATGATTTCATGGTTACTAAACTAGCCGAAGAAATCCGTGAACTACGTGCAGATCGCAAGGCTCAGATGGAAGGTCAAGAAAAACTTGAAAAGTTCGTCGTACATGCTCTAGCCCGTGAAATCAAAGAATTCTCACAGGATAGACAAGCTGTTGTTGAAGCTAAGGTTCAACTCGTTGCTGAAGGTCGCAAGCAATTGGAAGCACTCAAGCAGAAGTTTATTGCTGAAAGTGCCAAGAAGGTTAGCGGTCTAGTTGGAAATCAACTCAAGGGTGAACTTTCACAGCTTAAAGAAGATATCCAGTCTGCTAGAGAAAATAACTTTGGACGTAAGTTGTTTGAAGCTTTTGCTAGCGAATTCTCAGTAACTTATCTAAATGATAAGGCTGAAACTCGCAAGATTATGCAACAGCTTGAAGCAAAAGACAGACAGCTAGCAGAAGCTACAGCTAAGCTACAAAATGCAGCAAAGCTTGTAGAATCAAAGGATCGTGAAGTCAGAATTATTAAAGAATCAACTCAGAGAGCTAAGGTTATGAATGAACTTCTTTCCCCGCTCAACGAGGAGAAGAAGCAAGTAATGAAGACTTTGTTAGAAAGCGTACAGACACCTCGTCTACAGCACGCTTTTGATAAGTATCTACCAGCCGTTCTCAATACAGGCTCAGCAGAAGCAATTACTGAAAAGAAGACTACTGCTAAGTCCGTTATTGTAGAAGCAACTGGTGATAAAACTGCCACTACAAAAACAATTGAAGTTGATGACGTTGCTGACAACGTAATTGACATTAAGCGTTTGGCAGGGCTTTAATTTAAAAAGACATATTAGGAGAATTATATAATGTCAAAAGTACTTTTAGAAAGCCGTTGGGACGAAACTAAGGGCGCCCTGCTTGAAGGCTTAAAGGGCAATCGTCGCTCAACCATGAGTGTTCTTCTTGAGAACACCAAAAAGCAACTACTTGCTGAATCTTCAGCCGGTACAACAACTGCTGGTAATATCGCAACTCTAAACCGCGTTATTCTTCCAGTAATCCGTCGTGTTATGCCAACTGTTATCGCTAACGAACTAGTTGGTGTGCAGCCAATGACCGGCCCAGTTGGTCAGATTCACACTCTACGTGTTCGCTATGCAAATAGCTTGACCGACACTTCAGCAGCACAGACTTCTGTAACTGCTGGTGAAGAAGCTCTATCACCATTCAAGATTGCACAGGCATATTCTCGTGTACCATCAGATGCAACAACAACTGATGCATACACCGGTGCTGACACTGCAACTCTTGAAGGTAACGGTGGTAAGCAGATTTCTGTTCAGATTCTACGTCAGGCTGTTGAAGCCAAGTCACGTAAGCTACAAGCTCGTTGGACGTTTGAAGCTGCTCAGGATGCTCAGTCACAGCATGGTATTGACGTAGAAGCAGAAATTATGGCTGCTCTTGCACAAGAAATCACTGCTGAAATTGACCAAGAAATCTTGCTTTCACTTGCAACTCTTGCTTCAACTGAATTCACATTCAACCAGGCAACTGTTTCAGGTACTGCTACTTACGTTGGTGACGAACACGCTGCTCTTGCTGTTCTTATCAACCGCGTTGCAAACTTGATTGCACAGCGCACTCGTCGTGGTGCAGGTAACTGGGCTGTTGTTTCACCAGCTTCACTTACTGTTCTTCAGTCAGCTACAACCTCAGCATTCGCTCGTACC
>JACCDX010992822.1_pt1 | contig 58661 bp, 81 predicted proteins | sample 7449681 | NCBI WGS metagenome assembly JACCDX01 (sample SAMN15323450, study PRJNA562643) | freshwater metagenome | isolation source: river surface water | place: USA:Blue River Watershed | collected 2017-08-18
ACTGAAGTTATGTAAGTTCCGTTTAATATACCAGTACCTGAAACTGCCATGTTGGCAACAACGTTAGTTGTATTCGCTAAAATTAATGTTGAATTACCATTAGCAAAAGGCTGAACAACAACCACTGGATTGTTATATCCACTTCCTGAATTTGTGACGATGATGCTACTCAATCCACCATCAATCAGGTTAGTAATTGAAGATGAATATTCTGACTGGTCTACTGTTATTGGAGCAGGGATCCAATCCACAGTAAAAAATCTGTTGGTTCTCTTTACATTATACATGTATTTCCAGAGATATCCATCAGAGGTTTGAATAATACCATTTGATGTTGTGTAGTCACCTGTAGGCTCAACTGTAGAGTTAGCAGAAACATTGTTAGATAAACACTTATACACGTTTCTATCGGTGGTGATTACATACATTGGCTTCAAATTCAATGTAGTATTTGCAGTTAGCAATGTATTAAAATCTGAGGTATCATCATATTGACGATATTTTGTATTTGCTGTCCAATTTATTCTAGGTGCTACCAATTCAACATCATTTCCTGTCACTTTCTTGGCAGCAAACATAGTATTCCAAATGAATTTTTCACTATAAACACTATCATTTATTGTAGTTGGAGATGATTCGTTCGCCCATTCATTTGATTCGCCAAGAAAAACATAACCAACTGTAGCAGATGGTTCTGAAAACGATTCTTTGAATTGTTCTGCATTATTGAATGCAGTCTTTTTGGAGGTATATACTGTTGACATAGTATCTATTTATCGTGTTCAATAGAAAGATTTTAGTTCACCTAGAACAATCCACGAGCCATTATTTTTGATGAACGTTAATTCAATCATATCAGTTCCGTTTGATTTACCTGGTGGTAATTGTCCATCTTTCCACTTAAATGTTGCAGAAGCCCCATCAACCAAAATCTGTGATGGTAACGCTGGCGCATAAGATTGATTGAGAATCAAACGACCAGTTAATACATCAGCGTCAGAGGTATTAATGAAGTTTGCAACAAAATAATAAGGAACGTTTTCATGGTACCATGTTCTTGCCTCAGAGAAGTCGTGATCTACAACACCAGAGGTAAAGATTTTCTTAACAATTCTTCTTTCGGCTTCACGAGAATCTTCGATTTCTTGAATTGCTTTAATTGCAACTGGTAACAATCTATCTGGTGTAACTTCCCATTTTTCAGGATTTTCTTTGTGAACTAGGTTGATCCAAGATGCATTGTGTTTCTGCACAACTTCATCTAGTTGTTGAGCAACAAAACCATATTGAGTCATTCCTAACTTACCATCAGTAGGAGCATTTCTCTGATTCCACTGGAATCTAACTGGCTTCACATCTCTAATGAAACCAAGACCAACAGGAATACCTTGAATGTTTGTCTTATCTCTGCAATCAGAAAGAACTGTCCATGCAACTTGCACTCTTGCACATGCGATGTTTGAATCGCCAAGAGTAATTACGTTCGATGAAGTTACGGTAGGTCCTTGTGCGTTGAAACCCAAGAATATGTTATTGTTTCCTGTAGTTGCTGATGCGCCCGCACATCTTCCTAAAGAAATGTTATCACAACCAGTGCATAACGCCCACAATGAACATCTACCAACTGCTACATTATATCGACCAGTAAATTGTCTAAACAATGCACTTGCACCTATTGCAACGTTATGACTACCGGTACTGTTTTGATACATCGCAGACTCACCAAAGGCAGAATTATAACTGCCTGATAAATTTAGTCGTAATGAACTTCTACCAATCGCAACGTTGTGATTGCCGGTTGTATTACATCTCAATGAATATTTACCTAACGATACGTTATTAGATCCGTATATATTGCAATATAATGAAGTTCTGCCAACTGCAATGTTATCGGTTCCAAATGTATTATTAATTAATGCAGATTGTCCAACGGCAACGTTATCACAACCAGTGGTGTTGCAAAATAATGTTCTAAATCCAAATGCAAAATTGAATGATCCTGAAGTGTTACATCTTAGTGCGCTGTAACCGAAAGAAATATTATTGTTTCCTGTGTTATTGCATAATAGTGATGAATTGCCGATTGCAATATTTTGGCTTCCTATACAGTTGAAACTTAACGCCTGTGATCCTATCGCAGTGTTATTTGTTCCTGTGTTATATTGAAGTGCTCTAAACCCAATACCAATTGTGTTGCTACCGAAGTGAGACTTTAGAGCCTGGCGACCAATAGCAATATTGTAACATCCTGTGGTGTTACTTTCTAATGTATAGACACCAACACCAATGTTAAAATTGCCTGTTGTGTTTAATTTAACAGCACCTTTACCTATTGCAATATTACATACACCAGCACTATTATTGCACATAGCACAATTACCAATTGCAATGTTTTGAGTTCCGGTTGTATTATTGTATAGTGATTTGCATCCCCCAGCAAAGTTACCTGCACCCCAAGAGTTATAGAACATTGCTCTATATCCAATCGCAACGTTTTCAAATCCTGTTGTATTACATTTTACAGAATTGTATCCAATCGCAATGTTATGGAATCCTGTTGTGTTGCAATATAGTGACTGTCTGCCAATCGCAATATTTTTGCATCCTGAAGTGTTCTTATTTAATGAAAGATTTCCAACTGCGACATTTCCAAATCCTGTTTTATTTGCTGCTAAAGAATAATTTCCAATAGCAATATTATCACAACCACTGGTGGAACCTATCATTGAATGCAATCCAATTGCAATATTATGACTACCAGAACCATTAAATCCCATTGAACAGTTACCAACAGAAATATTATTATTTCCTCTGCTGTTGACAAACATCGATTTCGTACCGATTGCAACATTGTTAGCACCATAGGTATTTAAAGGCAAGGCACTTGAACCTATAGCAATCACGCCAGTGCCTCGTGTTCGACTGGCTGCACTACTTCCAATTGCAATGTTATCCGCACCAGTAAAATTACATCTCAGAGCGTTACTGCCGATACCAATATTATTAGTTCCTGTGGTGTGATGAAGTAAAGAACTTTGACCGATTCCAATATTGTATTGTCCTGTGGTCAAATTAATACCCGAATTCGCTCCTATAACAATGTTGTGAATCCCAGTAACAGTTGAACTTCCTGCACATCGACCGAGAGATATATTGAAAGTAGTTTCGGATGTAGTGTTAGCAAAAACTACTCCAGCCACGTTTGCTGTGGCTGCTGAGGTAGAACCACTATTGGCTACCGCAAATGCAGAGTTGGCATATGAAGCAGCGGAGTTAGCTACATGGCTTGGTGTGTTGGCTTGAATAAATGCACTGTTAGCATGAATAAAAGAACTATTTGCATGTCCAAACGCACTATTGGATTGAATAAAAGAGTTATTTGCGTGACCAAATGCGCTATTGGCATAAGAAGCCGCTGAGTTTGCAGTGTAGCTTGGAGTGTTCGCTTGAACAAAAGAACTATTAGCGTGAATAAACGAACTGTTTGCATGTCCAAATGCACTATTAGCATAAGAAGCCGCTGAGTTAGCGGTGTAACTTGGTGTGTTGGCTTGAGTAAATGCACTATTGGCTTTATCAAAAACTATGTTTGCGGTAGCATCAATGGCTTGGTCCAGAATGGCCATTGAAACTTGTTTTGTCGTTGGAGTTCCTGTGCTGTAGTCAACAACAACTAGTACCGTATTTCCTGTATTTGCATCTAAACTTGTGGCTACAGGTAATTGAGAAATTTTTATGTTTGCCATTTTTATTTTACTCTAAAATTAATTGATTCGAATCTTCTGTTGACAGTGTATCTAAACCAAATTCTGTGCTGATATAGAATGCCGTCTCATCAGTCAACACAATCATCGGCTGATAGTTCGCTGTGTTTGTAAAAGCAACAGTTACCGACAAATTACTATTACTTATGATTGTTGCAATCGTAGCAATTTCATTATTAACTGAAATTGTCGATCCAATCGTCATGATACCTAAACTGTTTGCAACGTTAAACTTGGTATTCATTCCAGTTACATAAATTGAGCCTGATGTCACATTTACTGTACCTGGAACTTCTCTTGTAAAACTTACCAATTGTGAATTTGTCAAATTATTAGTGATATCTCTATCAATTTGATAATTCGCAAACGTTGTAAATCCTGATGGATGCACCAACTTCTTCAAAATTTCTTTATATCTACTAAACTCAACTTGAGATGTTAATAGATATGAGAAGTTGTTATAGTAAAGACCAGAATTCAATCGTCTGTCATAACTAGACAAGAAACTATCTGTTGTTATCCATTTTCCTGGGAATGAAACAAAAGAATCTTGCAAAACAACATTACCAGTAGCCTGACCGTTTCCTGAACTTGATAAATCAACAACAGGAGCACCAACATATCCTGCACCACCATCAAGAATACGTATGCTTAAAACTTGACCTAGAGCAGTATTCGATGACACTGCAATAAACGATTCACCATCACCCAAAATACTACCTACAGTCAAGACTGCATTTGCGCCGCCTGAACTGGTGACTGAAATTGTAGGCCATTTTGTTGAATCATAATATCCCATACCACCAGTAACATTAACTGATGTAATTGCTCCGGTGACGGAAACGTTTTGAACATATCCAGTTGCACCACGACCACTAAATTCCATAGAAGGATTAGTAAACACTAAAGTGTCACCAATAACATATCCATCACCACCATCGACAATATTAACCTTACCAATAACACCCAAGTCTTTCAATCGAACTACATCACCTACAGTTGGCGATACTGCACCAACAACAGGAGAATCAGAATTAAATTCAGGAAGTGCGGTATTCGTATCAATCGTAGATACTGAAACAACTGTAGAAGTTATTCCACCAATTGCAAATGTATTTGATGTGAGTGCTGATATAATTGTATTTGTTAAATTCTGCGTTCCTACTTTAGCAAAACCCCAATCGGCAGTTGAAAGAGTTGTATTCGCAGCATGAATACTTCCATTAAACGTTCCAATAACATCAGTGTATACTGTTATTGTGTTTGGTGTTGTAATTCCAGTTGTATCAATTGAACCTACAGTCGCAGCAAAAGCAGTTGTTGCATATCCGTTTGCACTAACATTGTTACCAATGTTAAAACCTGAACCTGATGATTGAACAGTTAAAGAATTAATCGAACCAGTAGAAACTCTATCTACAATTGCATATGCAGTTCGATCCGCTTCTCCACGAAAAATAACAATATCTCCAACATTGTAACTTGCGCCGCCATTATCTATGGTGATAGATTGAACATTAGATATAGTTTCTAATTCCAAGTATACCTTAATTCCATCAAGAATAACGTCTGATGTTACTAATTCAGCATTGGTAAAAACACCAACCCTACTACCATCAGAAATATACAAGTCATAAAAATTATCTTGACCTATGACTCGTTGACCAACTTTATCAATGACTCCGTAAGCACCTGAGGTTACACCAGTAACCTTTCTGCTCTCAAGAATATCAAAATTAAAATTGTCATATAAAACTTTAATTGTGGAATTCGCAGCCGGTGCACTATCAAAGATTATATCTCTGGATTCTTTCAATACAATAAATCCAGTTGTTTGAACTACGGAGTTCACGTAAACTGTAATTTCATCAATACCTGATGTTTGTGCTAAATGAAAATCTGTGGCAGTTCCATCAGCAGTATATTTACTATAAACTTGTGGCTTTACTCTAAGAGACTTTTCTACAACCCACTTACCGTCAGATGCACGAAGAATTTGTTGATTCGGTTCAGTGATAGTAACATCAGCATCAAAAAGACTTCTGAACAAAAACTTAAATGACTTTTCGCTTCCTTTTGTTAGATAAAACGGAAGCGCATTCTTGATCAAATTTTCTTTTGAAACGGCAACATCTAGAGGAAACAAAGAAGCATAGGTATTGAAATAATTTTTTTCAAATTCATTTATGGAAACATCAACATCTGAAATTTGTCTTAATGTTGGTATTTCGCCAATAAATTGACCGTTCTGCTCTAAAAATTCGTAGTATGCCTCTAAGAATGCAATAAATCTAGGATGTTCGTCACGAACAAACTCAGGAACTTGTTGCGATACTAATGTTGAAATTTTATCTTGATTAGCCATTATGCTTCAATTAAATTTACTTGAATAGAACCAGGATCAGTTTCATCAATCGTAATGATTGTATTTCTAACGGACTGAACAATACCACTTTCAGATTCGATAGTCAATCTTATCAAGCCGTCAGATGAAGAACTGGAAAGAATTGTAATATCTGAAATAGTAATTATTCCCTTGTCGTAGTCTATGATGCCAGCAAGAGGATTTACGATTTGTTTTTCTGCATCAGTATCGAAATATACGGTTCTTAGAGTTCCTGTTCTAGCGTCAATTTCAGCGGAAGCAGAACCACCAAAACCACCGCCACCAGAAATGGTGACAATCGCTCTTGTATAATCTATTCCTCGATTTGTGACTCTGATGGTTTCTATTCTTCCATTAACAATCACTGCCTCTGCTGTTGCACCTAATCCATCACCAGTTATTGTAACTGTTGGTGCGGTAACGTATCCATATCCTGCGTTGGTGACTTTGATAGAAGAAATGCCTGAAGATGACTGAGGAACTTCTTCAAAGATAACTTCTCTTTCAACTCCTTCAACATCAAAAACATTGAATGCAGTAGATGTCATTTTGTTAGTGATCGTTCCTCTGTGTAAAGGAACGTTAAACTTTACTTCATATGCTTTAGCTTCATTTAATGCAGGTTCAAATCTTTTTTGCAATTTTAATTCAACATCATTTCCGATGATAGCATTTAAATCAATTACATCTATCGCTCTCTCTAGCTTTGAGTCAATCAACTTTGATTCAAATTTATTCAGATATGTGTTTCTGTATGAAAGAATTGCATTTCTAACTGAACTCTTAATTGACTCTTTCGATGAAATTGTTTTTGTCTTATCATACTGAACGTTTGCTATAATTACCAAATACAAGTAATCTGGATCAACGATTTCAGCAGTAACGGAAATTACGGAAACTGGCTTAATGATAGTATCAATAATTGTTTGTTTTTCTGTTTCGGAAACGTAATAGTCAGTTTTTGGTTTCAACGAAATAAAAACTTTACCGTATACTGGCGGATCATTGTCCTCGCCGCCCCAAACTGATATTGATTCAATTTTATTGTAGTTTTGAAGAATGTAAGTTTCGTAGTCTTTACGAGTAATCAGTCTGTTTTGTGTTGCGAATTGAGATATCGAGTTATATTTGATACTATCTACAGTCTCTTTAGGACCACCACCACTAGCAACATCAACAACATCAACTGTTATTTGTTGATATCCACCTATGTCTTGTGATGCAGTAAATCCATTGGCAAAATTTGCTGCATCACCTTCAGTTACGAGATAAGAGACTGTTATTGTCGATCCGTCTGGAATCTGTTTACCTAAAACACCATCACCAAAATTTATCTGATAGTAACCTCGATTGTTTTCGTTCACAAAGTAAACTTCAGATGTTGAATTTATTTCCAATGCGTTTGTGACTTTATTATATACCGTTGATGATATTGTGCCTGAATTTGTGGTCACAACTACACTAATTGTCGTGGTATCAATATTTGAGCTTGGTAATTCAAAAATCTGTTTTGGATTCGATAGATCATTCTGAACAAAAGTTGCAGTGATCAATTCACCTTGATATATGTCCAAATTCTTAAAGAAAAATTGAGTTCCTGCTTTTGTAGCAACAACATCTTCCAGAACAACAAAATTATAAAAAAGATTGTCTATGAGATTTGATCTGAAAGAATATCCTCTTGGAATAGTAACTTGTGCTGGAGTAGAATCGTCAGTTTCTACTGTAACATCAATTGTTGCTTTAGCTGCACTTGTCGATCTTGGAGTATAACCCAAAGTTTTTGCATGAGAGATTACAGAATCACGAAGTTGAGCGGTATCTAAAAATGACTCATTCGCAATCATATTCATGTAATATGCATTGTAGTGAGTGTTGTAGGCTAAGATATCAAGAAGAACGTTTAGACCTGCACCCTCAAAGTCATAGTCTGTAAACTCAGACTGTTGCTGTAAAAACGACTTTAAATTTGTCTTGATTGTATCGAAATCAAGATCAGTTACTTTTAGACGAGAAACCATTTATCGTATTCTTTCCAAGAAGAATGTAATTTGTATAGGGTCTGTTAAATTTATCACAAAAAATGTCAATTCAACATAAAATCCATTTTCATCGGGTGAGGCTCTAGTGACTAACTTTTCAACTTGACATCTTGGTTCATAAATGCTAATCATCTCAGAAATTTCTCTTTCGATCAGCGATGCAGTAAACGAGTCTGCATTTTCAAATAAAAGTTTTCTCAAATTTGAGCCGAATTCTGGATTAAAAGGTCTCTCATAATGATTATACAAGACGAGGTTCTTTATGGAGTTAACGACTGCGTTAACACCAACGTGCTTGTTTATGTCTTTTTTGACTGGATGAATGGTAAAATTCAAATCCAAGTCTTTGAAAGTTCTTACTTCATTTGTAGTGACTGTTGCCATCTTCTATTTATGAGTTAATTCTTGCCTTAAGTTTGTCTGTGCCAATAAAATTTTGATTCAAATTATTAGCCGTCAATCCCATGTTACTGAATCCACGTAGAGCCTTATATTCTGATGTTATTTGCTTTGATTTCTCATAAAATTGCTCATCTGAGGTTCTTCTGACATACAACAATGTATCTAGATTTGAAGTGTTTGCATATATTGCATTGACTTGAGCCAAAGTAAGATTTGAAACATTGATATAAGGATTCATCGGATCGCCAGTTGCAGTAAGCGTTATACTGTTGTTGACCTCAGTTCTGATTGACTGAAGTATCGTATTGTAAGATTCCAATTGATCTTCAATAAGAATGCTAGTAAAATTACCCATTATGGGTGCATTATTTTGAATTCCGTCTGTTTGATATACGAGATACATCACAACTTGACCTACAGAAACTGCGGTTTCGTAATGAGGTAATCTGCCATCTGCACCGTCAGTAGAATTAGCAACCGAATATTCAACGTTAATAACACCAGACAATCTATTTGTGTGTGCTAAAAATTTTCCACCATTCACTGTTCCAAGATTTGCAGTATTGGTAGTAATAGACGTAAAAACCGTATTGATCGCTGGTGATGATCCTATAACTGTATTGGTTAAATTGTAGATAGCGTTACTCGTGTTTCGAATAAAAATGATCACATTCGAAACAGGATTCTTCTGATATCCACCAACATCGTTATTTACAAGGTCCTCTTTTTGCCAATCTGAAAGCAATTGAGGAACATTATTTAAATGTTCTACTGTCTGATCTGATAGGGTGACGATTGAATTATTTTGTGTAGGAACAAAATTATATCCTAATCTGTCAAATAGGCTAGCCATTATAAATTAACTCCTTATAAGAATGATGTAAATGGAGGACCAGTGATTCCTCTCGGTGCAGGATGAAGGTGATAATTAAATATCGAACTGTTCACAATATCGGACATTAAGATTGCTTCCATCAAACCAAACGTAGCAAGTGGCGATGTGACATTTACACCCGCAACCACTGTGCCGGCGACTGCACCAATTGGTAAAGTTGAAAGAACAGTGCCACATAGGACAGTGCCTGGAATTGCAACAAGACCAGGCAATCCAATCGATAGTCCACCTGATGATACAAATCCTAAAATACCAGCTTTTATTCCACCAAGAGCGCCAGTATCAACTCTTGTTTCAGCAAAGATTTTATCAGCAGTAATTTCACCAGAAACGTTTAGATCACCACTAATCTGTAAATGACTTCCGACACCAATATTTAATGTGCCTAATGTTTCTGGTTTGGAACCAATCGTCATGTCATCATCTGAAGTCATGTATGTCTTTTTACCTGATGACTGAACTAAAGTTCCTTTTACAACTAAATTGTAATCACCATCTACTAATTCAGTTTTGTCGCCTTTCACATGAAGAATCGAATCACCTTCAATCGTTATGTTGCAGTGTCCCTTAATCAGAACATTTCGATTCTTTACTGTAATTTCATATCCATCACCATATACTTTATGAACTTCATCTCCGTTCGGATGCATTTCAATAAAAGTTCCTGAACGATGTTGTAAGCGAACACGCTCACGAGTTGGAGTATCGTCCATTTCGAACGAGTGTCCAGATTCAGTTTGCTGAATATTGTTGTATGGATATACTGGCGGATGATCTACTGTTGCAGGTGATTCTGGTTCAGTCCAACCACGATCAACTTCAGGTTTGGTTGATAAACTGCTAGGTGTAGAAGAAACATTACCTTCTGCATCTGTAATTAGAGTTGATCCGTCATCGTATGTTACGATACTTGAACCGTCACTGAATGTTTGTGTTGTTGCCATTATACACTCTGAGAGTTATTTCTATCATATTGATTTGAAGTATACGAAGTCGTATTTGCTGTTTGACTTAATATATATTCGTTAACTATAGTAATGTGGTTACTGCTAGCAGGGTTCAACAATATGTCCGCCAACTGTGCAGGAGTAGAAGCTAGATTGGATGCATTTTCAGCAAGAATCGTTGATGCACTTACAACTTCACTGAACGCAGATAATAAAGAGGAATCGCCTTCAACACTAAGACCCACACCTAAACCTAAAATTTCATTAAAACCTGCGGAAAGTGACTTGAACAAAACTCCTAAACATTCTCTGAGCATGTTCAATAGTCTTTGGGGCAAACTCAAAATCCAGTCAATAATTGCTCTTGCATATCTTGCCGCTTCAAGAACGATATCTCTCCATAGTTTTACTTCTTCAAGAATATCATTGATTCTCTTTAGAAATGATGCAATCTTTTTAAGAAATGAAACGAGTGCAGATACTTCTCCTGTCGGATCAAATCCTAATGCCTTAATCACTGCTCTAATAACTTCACGAATTGCATTGATTGCTTGACCAAACTTAACTCTCAACCAACCAGTTACTTGTTTAACCTGTATTGATATGTCACAAACATGAGACACCTCAGCATTTGTTTTTGCAATCAAAGAGTTTTGCAATACGCCTCTAGCCAATCTTGGTGTAGTTGGAGTATCTTCTGCTTCAAGTGTAATGCCGCCCGGTGGTCTTGGTGCACCTGCTGGTGTAGGTCTTAACTCTAAATTAATGCCTGGAAGTATTCCTGTTATAACTGGATATTGACCGCCTGTTCCGTCAATGAAATAACCAGTCACCCAGTCGTTTACTTTAGGTCCAGTGAAAGTTCTTGGTGCATTTGGTGCACACTGTATTTGTGCCCAAGGCAATAAAACTGTAGGGGCATTTTCTTTATCAAGACTATGCCAACCAAAAATACGAACACGTAAACGTCCAAGTTCAAGAGGGTCTTTTCTATCTTCAACAATTCCATACCAGTTGACTGGATTAAATCCTATGAAATTTTCATCTCTATTATACTCCATTATTCATCTCCAGCATAATTCGTTTGAGGTAAGAAAGTATTTTCAGTTGAATCTGTTGCAACATCAATGACTGTCTCATGTATGTTTTTTCTTAAAATATGTCTTGTTGAAATAATGGTATAAACACCCTTCAAGCTATCATCTTCAGCGTCATCCGAATTAGTTTTAACTGATCTTCTAGGCATTTTCAATGCAACGTTGACGCCTGATGTTAGTGCAAAATTACCAGGCATTAATAGTCTAACTGTTTTGTTTAGAAAACCTTCAAGTATTGCTTTTCTTTGAAACACAAAATTATGAGTATCTTCAAGTTTGTTTAATAGCGCAGGGTCTTTTTCTTTTACGAAATTGCTGAATTTTGCTGCTTCAGAGAATGTATAGAAAACAACTCTGGAATTTGTCATCTCAAAATTGTATTTACCTTTTTTGTTTTTATCTACCGCAAATAAAGGATTAGGATTATTGTGTTCGTTTCTCTTGTATTGATCATTAAATGATTTTTGATTGACTACAATTTTTCTTGTCAACGGATCAAATCCAATAAAAGTTCCAGAATAAACTCCAGATTTCGTGTTCTTAACATAGTCAAATTGACTTAAGACTTCATATCGTTTTACGCCGAACAAATCATTTATGACTTCGGCACCAACGTTTTTAACATCAAAATTCAAAACAAAAGATGGTTTCTGTGAAGTAAGAGTAGATAATGAACAAAAATTATATCCATTCTCACTCTCGAAAAACAAATAATTTGGCGATCCATCTGAATCTACTGCTCTCTTGGCACAATAGTTGATAGCATCAAATGGATTTAGATTTGGCATAATGAATTCTTTTATACCAGTAGATTGATCAAACGCACCTATCATTTTATTGTCAATATTTAAATATTGAGTCATGATGCTACCAGCGATTGAAGAATAAGTTCCTCTACATGCTTGATTTACTTTTTGTTGCTCAGAAAGAATGTATTCTTCAGAAACAAAATGCAGAATATATGTCTCACTAGTTTCGTTTGCGTTTTTTCTATCGGTGACTTTATAGATTCTGAATTTTCTTTCCAAAACCATTAGTTCTTTTGTTTTACCAATATTGATTTTGATAAATTCAGTTCCATCGAATACAAAATTATCGATCAATCCTTGTGCATCACGAATGACTATATTACCAGAACGTGCAGGAACAAACAAACCATCGAATATGTTAAGTTCTTCATACATGTTTCTGACATCAATTGAACCAACTTTCGTTATCAGCAAAAGTTCATTAATTGTAAAATCATTTGCGTTTGAAATAGTATCAGGTAACATTTCTCATCACTCTACGAAACTCTGCCTCAACTTCTGGTGCAAATTCTGGTTTTAATATTTTGATTAATCTTTTAGATTCATTTAAATCTGATTCATATTCATAGTATGTTTTTGTCTTTTTCGTTGTTGTAATCGTAACAACCGCACCATCAGATAAAGTTGTTGTGACTAAATCATTTGTGACATTCGCATATGTGTTGGCATCAATCAAGTATTCATTCACAGAAATAGTGTCTGATCTAGGATGTGTATGAGTTATGATTTTATAGTATTCTTTTATATTTGACTGAGACCAAGAAAGTCCTGTTTGACCATTTGCTGTATTTGCATTTGCTGTATATTTTGAATTAACAAATTTTGTGAATTTATCATAATTCAATGGCCAGTCATGAAGTGGATCAATGATATCATTCAACATTAAAATCATCCAGTGTCTTTCTGATGACCCATACATCTTATACGCAATACCCTCAGGAGTATCAGAATCTTTTATGGTGTATTTGTAGAATACTGATGTATTTTCTTTGAATGATGATTCATAAGCGAATCTTGAAGTTATTTTAGTTAGAATGGTTGAACCAGTCCCACTATCATCCAAGTAGTATGTTTTGGGGAAAAAATTGAAATATTTTGCCATTTTTATTTCGTTTCGTATTCGTTCCATCCAGAAAGACTTGCGTTAGTTGCAAGTTCAGAGGCAGTTCTTCTTTCTGTTGAAGGATTTGAAGCATCTGATTCTGCCCATTTCAAATATTCTTTTGTGACAATTTGTGTTTCGGTGAAGTTCAATGATAGTCTAATTGCAACTGGCATACCGGTACCACCAACGCTAGGTGTCAATTGACCTGGAACTTCATATGCACTAAATCCGTTAGGTGCATAATCAACATCGATAGAGTTCAAAACGCATGTTGATATTTTTGGTATGTTTTTGTTGACTTGTCCGTTATAGTAAAACTCAATGTCAAATTCAGATGGTGGTATCAAAAATTTGCCGCCTGTTTGACTTAAGAATTCTGGTGCTTGATGAAGTGTAAGTGTATTGATAATTTTTTGAACGCTTGTTGCTTCTGTTTGACTTCTTGGATAGAATAGAAAATCGAATCTGAAATTTCTAAAAGATGGCGATCCATAAATGACCTCTAGACCCGGATTGCTTGCAACACCCAATTGAGCCAATCCGATTTTTGCTAAATTGCCTAGGGCACCACCTTGCTGTTGAAGAAACTCTAAACCAAAAGAAGCAACGTTCAAAGGGGTCTTTGTTGATATGGGATTTTCGCCCTTAATTGCATCGGCTAATGATGCACCAGCAGCTAAACCTGTTCCAACTTTACCTAACGTATTGAAAACTTCAAAATTACTGTTGTATGATTGATTGTATACGAAATTCAAAGTGTCTGGCATGTAAAGTGCAATTGCCTGTTTTGTTCTTCGAATCTTTCTCAGAAATGAACCAGCTTGTATTGTAGATTTTAAATCTTCAACTGCACCTCTTGTAGCTACTAAAATATTTTTTGTTGCTTGTATTGTATTACTAACGCCTAGAGGTGCATTTTTTGTTGCTGATGCAAACGAATTAGAAGCAGCACCTGAAATTTTCTCAGCGCCGGATCGAGCGGCTTGACCGATATCACTAGCCAGTAATTGGTCATATCCTTCGGATATTGCATCAGAAATCGATGACAGACCTTGACCTATATTTGTTGCGCCTCTTTCAGCATAAATCGCTTCACGGGCACGTTCGATTGTGGGACGCCCAACACCATCACCGGTAGAATACTGTGTATTGATCTGTTCGTTGATATAGATTATCATATAATGACCTTTATCAGCAGAACCCAAGTCACTAGGATACTTCAAGATTTCAGAATTTGTTCCTAATCCTTGAGAAGTTTCCAATGCGGCAAGAGGACCTCTTGTCTCTCTTTTAAAGGTGATGTCCGTGATAGAAAATAAGGCCATTGTTGTTTCCTGGTTGAATGATGGTATTTATCCTATAAATACACAATTCCACGACTAATATTTATTCCACCATAAAAATGGCATATAAAGGCAAGTATACACCCAAGCATCCTGAAAAATATAAGGGTGATCCGACCAATATTATTTGGCGATCAACTTGGGAAGTTCGTGTTATGAAGCAATTAGATGAAAACCCAAATGTCCTGTGGTGGGGTTCTGAAGAATTGTTTATCAGATATTACAGTCCGATAGACAACAAAATTCATCGTTACTTTCCTGATTTTGTAGTAAAAGTCAAGAAAAAAGATGATACTGTCATGACATATCTCTTAGAAGTCAAACCTGAGGCTCAAACTAAGCCTCCAAAACAAAAGAAAAAGACAAGAAGATACTTAGAAGAATCAAAAACTTACATCATCAATCAGTCTAAGTGGAAGGCTGCTACTGAGTTCTGTAAAGAGCATGGATGGCAGTTCAAGATACTGACTGAGAAGGACCTAGGTATCTAAATCATACAGGACATACCTATGTATCCAAGATTAGTATGCCATATAACGTCATACAGGTAATCTTGAAAACCATTGCCTTTGAAAATCAAGATAAATAGATCATGGCTTATTTAATAGACAGAATCAACGCACAACTAGCACAAGAGGGGCTTAATCCACGCACGGATAAAGCTAGGGCTTGGCTACGTTCAAAAGTCAAGAATCTCAATGTTTCAACGACAAATCTCATGAAAGATCAGACCAGACAGGTAAATGAGAGAGGTCGTAGCATTATCGGAAGAATGTTCTTCTATTATTATGATCCAAAAACAAAAGACACACTGCAATATTACGATAGATTTCCTCTAGTATTGCCGATTGAAATTTATCGTGATGGATTTTTGGGTTTGAATCTACACTACATTCATCCAAAACACAGAATAATTTTGCTGGACAAATTAAGTGATTTCGCATCAAATACTAAGTTTGATGAAAAGACAAAACTAAGATTGACATATGAAACGCTAAGATCAGCGGCTTCTATGTTTGAGGCAACACCTTGTATTAAGAGATACCTGTTCAATCATGTTGAATCTAGATTCTTAGAAATCTATGCGAGTGAGTGGGATATCGCAGCATTGTTGCCAGTTGAACAATTCGAAAAAGCAAGCAAAAACAAAGTCTGGTCAGACTCAAGAAAGAAATTCTAATGTCATTTTCGCCACAATTATTTTTATCAAATATCAAGAGTAAAGACGGCTTGGCTAGGACCAATCGTTTTGAAGTTATTTTACCAATACCAAAATACATTAATAGTTTTGTAGAGCAAGGTGTCATTGAAAAGATTTTAAATTTTCCAAACATTCTTGTTGCAAATTTTACAGATGCTATTACAGGTCGTGGAAAAGATGAACAATCACAAACTGCAAATCCCGCAATGTCAAGATATCTTGCACTACAGTGTGAATCTGCTGAGTTGCCAGGAAAAACATTGCAAACCGCTGATGTTAAAATTTACGGTCCATCATTTAAAGTTCCATATCAAACGCAATATTCAGACACAACATTGACATTTCTTTGCACAAATGAATTCTACGAAAGAAAATTGTTTGAACGTTGGATGGAATCGATCATGCCAACCGACACAAATAATTTGAGATTTTCTAAAGATGATTCGACAAGATACATGACGAACATCAGCGTTATTCAATATGATGACTTTATCAAGAAGATATTTGTAGTTGAATTAATCGATGCTTTCCCAATAGGAATCGCATCTCAATCATTAAGTTGGGCTGATGATGGATTTCATAGATTGGGTGTTCAGTTCGCATATCAAAAATATCGTGTGAGATATCAAGGCGAATATGATTTAACTGCGGCAGCAACTGCACTGTTCGGTTCAAAAATATCACAATTCTTTGATGCAAGTGGTCGTTCTATTTCAGATGCAATTGCCAGAATTTTATAATAATTAGGAGAAATTATGTTACCAAAAATTGATGTGCCGGTCTATGAAACTACTTTAATCTCTACAGGAAAGAAGATCAGATTCAGACCATTTTTAGTGAAAGAACAAAAAATCTTTCTGATGGCTTCACAATCTGATGATGCAAAAGAAGTTGTAACTGCAATTAAGCAAGTGATCAGCAATTGTATTCTTGATGATATTGAAGTAGATAAACTACCAACATTTGACCTTGAGAATATTTTCATGCAATTGAGAGCAAGATCAGTTGGTGAAAAAGTTGAGTTGAACTATGTTTGCAACAACCCAATTAAAACAAGTTCTGATGAAGAAAAACCTTGTGGTGGTAAGATTAAGTTGTTCTTGGATTTGTTTGATGTCAAACCAACGATTGATCCAGAACACGACAAGAAGATTGAATTGACTCCAAAATTAGGTATTGTTATGAAGTATCCTACATTTGAGATTTTAAATTCATTGAACATTGAAAGTCAAGCTGATCTTCTAAAACTCATCGTTGCATGTATAGATTACGTATATGATGATGAACAGATTTACTATGCTAAAGATACAACTGAAGAAGAATTGATCGAGTTCATTGAAAACATGCAACAATCTGATATTCAGAAAATTGAAAAATTTTTCCAAACAATACCTAAAATTTCAAAGTCACTAGACTTTCACTGCACTAAATGTGGATACAAAGAAAACATGGTCATTGAAGGAATTCAAAATTTTTTCGGGTAAACTTTAATTATGATAACCTAGGTAATTACTTTCAAACTAACTTTGCAATGATGCAACATCACAAATACAGTTTGACTGAACTTGAGAATATGATACCTTGGGAAAGAGAAATATACATCACATTGTTATTGAAGCATTTGGAAGAAGAAAGTGAAAGATTAAAAGCACAACAGAGAAGATAAATGGCAACAAATAAAAAGTCTAGATTAGCCGAAATATACCGTTCTGAAAAAAAGAAAGGCGGGGGTGTTGTCTCCACTTTAGCTAAAGGTGCAGCCGAAAGAATTGACCCTAGAAGAATGTTTAATCAGAAAGGATTTTTAGCTACTGCATTTCCTTCAATGTTTAAAGCATATCTTGCCGCACCATCAAGTGCGTTGACTGGTAAAAAAATAACACCTTCACCTGCATCAAATATAACTGGTGATTTTGGTATTCTAACAAAACAAATTACCGGTCTCTCTACACAAATGCATGAAGTTGCAGTGAATAGCACAATCATTGCAAAAAATACAATGGTCTTGCCTGCGATGGCAAGAGACACCAATATTACTAGACAGAACATTTCGAAGTTAGTTAAACTTCAAGGTGATACTGCAAGTAAAAAGACAGACATGTTTTTCAAAAGGGCTAGTGAGAGGGAATCTGCCTATGAATCTAAATTCAAAAAAGAAAGCGGCAAAGGCGTCACCGCACCAGCAGGCACAACTCCTAGTTCTCCAGACAACACAAAGAATTTAGGATTCATTGGTATATTGAAGGGATTGTCTGATGCAGTCTCAAAAGGTGTAGGTATAGCTGCTCTTGGTGTTGGTATTGGTGGATTTTTTGCTGGACTTGCTTTGGGTGGTGCGGCAGTCAACGCTCTTGGTGGTGCATCTGGAGTTAAAGACATGTTGATTAATTTAGCTGAAGGATTAAACGCATTCAGTCTAGGTTCATTTACAATGTTCAGTTCTCTACTTGCCGCTGGTGGAATCTTTGGTGCAGTTTCTGGATTAAAAACTAAAGGCGGTGCAGTTTTAGGCATAGGTGCAGTTGGTCTTGGTATTGGATTATTCTTCTCTGGACTTGCCGCTGGTGGTGCTATTGGTGATATGATAGGTAATTCTGCGGGCATCAGAGACATGATGGTAAATTTTGCAGAAGGACTAAATGCATTCAATCCAGCTTCAATGTCAGCATTTAAAGAATTACTTGCGGCTGGTGGTATTTTTGGTGCAGTCGCAGGAGCAGCGGCAATGATACCTGGAGTCGGTGCTCTTGCATCAGCAGCAGTTACTGGTGGTGCTACTTTAGGTATGGGTGCTATTGGAACTGGTATTGGTCTATTTCTAGCAGGCATCGCCTCTGGTGATAAACTAATCTCTCTCATATCAGCAGGTTCTTCTCCTGGTGCATCCATAAAAGAACTGTTGGTTAATGTTTCTGATGGTATTAAATCGTTTCAAGACATTGATGTTGAAAAGATTTTTTCGGTGACAAAATTACTTCCTGTTCTTGGTGTAAGTATGTTAGGATATTTTGGGCCGAAGGGTATTGGTGGTGTTATCAGTGCTATTGGCGATAAGATGTCATCGTTTTTTTCATTCGTTTTTGGAACAGAAAATAAATCACCACTTGAAAGGCTATCAGAAGATTTGCAAAAATTTAACAATATAAACGGTGATAACTTATCGAAGATTGGTAAGGGATTTAAAGACCTAGTTGAAGGTGCAAATTTATTATCTACCACAACAACACCAGCTTCAGCACCACCGGCACCACCGGCACCAGCGCCCGCACCAGCTCCCGCAGAAACTAGTAGAATGTCTGCACCAACACCTTCTGTATCAAATGAAAATTATGGAAATGAAGGAAGAAGAATTGCACCTTCAACCACAACTGAAACACAACATGCTCCTGTTGCATCAGGACAAAGTGGCGCAGAAGATAAACCAAATCTAACTAGAATCACAAGTAAAGAGGGACTATCAACTCTAGTGAATGCTGAATATGCGCCAAGATTCCAAAAGTTATTAGATTGGTTTGGTAGTGTTGGATATAAGATTAAGAGTTTGGGTGGATATGTTGATCGTGACGTTACTGGTCAACCAGGAGTAAAAAGTGTTCATGCTCATGGTGCAGCCATCGATATTAATCCGGCTGAAAATCCTTACGGCAGCACACTAATAACTGACATGCCACCAGAAACAGGACAGGTTGCCGCTAGTTTAGGTTTGGGTTGGGGTGGTAATTGGAAATCACCAAAAGATGCTATGCATTTCAGTGTTGCATCAAACGAAGGTGGTGATGTAAATATTCCAAGAAGCTCTAGACCAACACCTGAAACTAATACATCTACAAAGGGTTCTAATTTAAATCAAGCATCAGCATCAGTTTCGAATGAGCAAAGAAGTGCTTTAGCTCCAAATATTACTGTGGTCGCATCACAAAATTCACAGAATAGTGTGAGACCAGTTCAACAAATGGTTTCTGGTTCAATTGCGAGTCCCGTAGATAGAGAACTATCGAGAACCAACAAGTGGTTAGGCCGTCAAACCTCCTTAACAAGAGGATAAAATGATGAAGTTATCGTCACTCTATAAGAAAAGTAAAAACATTTCTGATACTGCTGCACCTCTTGACACTGATACTATCGTTCAGGGGTTTCTGAATCTAATCCCTAAAGTTGGCGTATTTGCTACCAATTCTAGAATCTTTGCAAAAGAATCTATGAATATGCCAATGATGGCAAGGGATGCAAACCTCACAAGACAAAACATCATAAAGTTAGTTAAACTTCAAGGCGACTCTCCAGTTAATAAAGCAGATTCGTTTTTTGAACGAGCATCTGAACGAGAAAAGTTGTATGAATCTACTTTTACAAAAGAAAGTAAGCAATTAAAGTCTAAATCACTAACAACAGAAAAACCTTCATCGTTCGCAAAAAATACATTGAGTGCAGGTGCAACTGCATTGGGTATTGCAGGATTTATAGGAGCGATTGCATTAGCAGGCAAAGCTATTAGTGCGATTCCTGGTGGAATTACAGGTATGAAAGATATGCTCTTTGCTCTCGCTGAAGGCTTGGGTGCATTCTCATTAAAATCATTTGCTATGTTTTCTGGTTTACTTGCTGCTGGTGGTTTATTTGGATCAATGAGTGGGATCACTTCTAAAACAGGAGCAGTTCTTGGTATCACTGCAGTTGGTCTTGGTATTGGATTATTCTTCTCTGGACTTGCCGCTGGTGGTGCTATTGGTGATATGATAGGGAATTCTGCCGGCATAAGAGACATGATGGTGAACTTAGCTGAAGGTTTAAGCGCATTCTCAGGAGAGTCGTTTGGACAATTCGCTGGCTTGTTAGCCGTTGGTGGTATTTTTGGTGCAGTAACATCACTTGCAGGACTTAAAACATCATTGTCGATGATGGGTGGTGCTGTTCTAGGTCTGGGTGCAATTGGTGCTGGTATTGGAATGTTCTTCTCGGGACTTGCCGCAGGTGGTGCATTGGGTGGTGCATTCACAGAAAATCCAACAATGATAAAAGACTTGTTGACAAATATTGCTGGTGGACTCAATGCATTATCTGAATTAGATGCTGGTTCTCTTGCAAAAGTTACACTTGTTCTGCCTTTGTTTGGTGCATCTATGTTATCGTTTTTATCACTTCAAGGCTTAGGTGGAGTTGTTCAATCATTAGGCTCAGGTGTAAAAGGTCTAATAGATTTTATTTTTGGAACTAAAGAGAAGAAAAGTCCACTGGAACAAACCGTCGATGATCTGAAAAAATTAGATACAGTAAATCCTGATGTGGTAAAAGTTGGTCAAGGATTTTTCGATATGATGAAAGGTCTCGATATCATATCGAGTTTATCAGATCGTGAACTTACCAGGGCACTGAGAAACGGAAATCTCATTCTTACCTTAGCTGAAAAAATGAGTAAGGGTAAGACAGTAACACCTGCACCTGCAACTCCAAGAGGATTTGATGGCAGAAAATCAGATGACCCAAGACGAGTTGATATTGGTTCTTCTGAAGTAACAGTTCAAATGGGACCTAATGGTGCGTTTGCAACAAAGAATGATTTTCTATTGAGAATGTATCCACTCGCAGTTCAAGCATCAAAAGATTTGGGTGGCGTTGATCCAAACGCACTTCTTACACAATGGGGTTTTGAAAGTGCATGGGGTAAAAAAGTTAGTGGTGATTTCAACTACTTCGGCATCAAAGCAGACTCAAGTTGGAAGGGCGAATCTGTATCTAAGACAACGACAGAATACATTCGTGGTGAAAAGAAAGTTTTACCTCAATCATTCAGATCATATAGTAGCCCTGAAGAAGCAGTTGCTGATTATGTTGGCTTCCTGAAAAAGAACAAGCGATATCAAAAAGCTGGATTGTTTGAAACAAAAACTTCAGCAGAATATTTCGATGCACTACAAAGAGCCGGCTACGCAACTGATCCAAACTACGCAAAGAAGTTAACTGAAGCTACCCAAAAAACAACTAGTGATGTGGCTAAACTAACATCTATGCCACAAGAACCTAGACAAGTTCCTGCACCCACAACACAAGTAGCAAGAGTTCAAGATGCTCCGTCAGTAGGAAAAGCAATTGCAAGCGCATCATCAGATATCAATTATGGTGTGACAAAAATGAATTTAGTTCCACCAACTGTTGTCGTAAATGCACCAACACAACAACCGCAGACCCAACAAAATGATGATGCCGAAAGCGTCACAAGAATAGCATCACCTCTTGATTTTGAATTTGCTGATGCTGTATTTGGTGCACCTGATTACGCATAAAAAAACCCGCACAAGGCGGGTAAAAAAACTCAAAGAGTTTTTAGCTGTTTAGTCTTGTTCAGCCAATGACTTGAAATAATCAAGATCGTCATCATCAGAACCGTTAGACTTTGGAGTATCGGCTCTTAGACCTGAAGGTGTCTGATAAGATTCCAAAACGGTATCTTCTGCCTTGGTGCGAGGAGCAGGAACTCCATCAATACCAAGAACCTTGTCCAGACGAGACTTCAATTGATCATATGGCTTGAAATTCTTACGATCAGTGAAATCCTTCAAAGAATATTCTTGAGCATAAATCTTTTCAAGTTTGCTGTCATCACCATTGAATAGTGCAGACTTATCTGCAAATTCAGACTTGTCGTAGTTGCGATAGCCTTCAACATTACGAATCTTCAGCTTGAAGTTTGCACCTTCCCAGAAATCGAAAGGATTGATAGGAGTTTCATCAGCGAATTCAGGATTCATCGCTTCAGTGATCTTATCAAAAATCTTCTTACCGAATTTGAACAGTTTGACTTGTCCTTCATTCTGAGGATTGCTTGGATCAGAAACAACCAGAATGTTTGCAATGTAAGATAGCTTGCGCTTTTGCTTACGCACGACTTCCTTGTTTGCTTCAACACCAGAATTCCAAAGTCCGTTGTTGTGTTCACAAACAGGGCACTTCTCATTCAAAGTAGTGAGGCAGTTATCGATGAACCAGCCACCAGGACCTTGAAAGCCGTGCGAGAATGTGCGAACCCAAGGTAGAGCGTCATCACCATCAGCACCAGGAGCAGGAAGGAAGCGAATAACAGCCATGCCGTTACCTGCTTTATCTACTTCAGGTTGCCAAAAACGATTATCGTCTTTCGAACCGCCTTGATCGGTTGTGTTTACCGCTTCAATTGCCTTGGTCAGTTGATCAAGGTTACCACGGTTACGCTTGAGATTTGCGAATGATGTCATATGTATTCTCCGTATAAAAAATGTATGTGTTGTATAAACGTCTTGTCCACTTAATCATTATATAACTTTATTTAGTTACTTTGCAAGTAGAACATCTAGCTTTGCCTTTGTTTCTTCCCAGTTGCGATGAAGAATACCGTTGCCACCAGCCTTGTCAAACGAGGTGATGACATCTTCGGTATCGTCAATGAGAATTGCATCAGGTCCTGCATACTTGGCTTTTTCTTTACGACCTGGAACGATGTTTGCTTTAAAAGAAACACCATTACGTGCAAGCCATGCAAGTTTCTGCCTTTTCACAAGTTCGTGATACTTTAGACCACCAGAAGAAGATAGAATTTCAACTTGATATCCTTCTTCTTTCAATTGCTTTGCATAACGAACAAGTTCTTTTCCACCAGGGAACCAATCAAGAAATTCAAACTGACCCTTGAGAACAAACAGGTCCCAATTGTCACTGAATTCTTTTCTGTCTCTGGTGTGGTGTGGTTGAGAGTCGAACAACTCAACATATCGCTTGTTGAAGTTGCACATTACTCCATCCATATCTAGGTAAATTCTTTTGATTTTCATTTCAATGCTTTCTTCAAGATAGACTTGAATTTTGTTTGATCATAATTAATAAACGGCGAATACTTCAACATCTTTTTTCTATACATTGGCCATCTGATTGTGTCATCAATTTTATTTGTCCACATAGGAACGAAATTTAGAATTGAATTCAACACACAAAGAGTTTCGATTTGAATTTCTTTGAACAGTGCCATTGATAGTAGTTTTGGATACTCACCATTTGTTCTCAGCAAGTCATTTGGATTTTTACATTCATCAAAAATTTTGTTGACTTCATTTTCAAAAGTATATGACAATGATTGAATGATCTTTTGACGAGCCAAGAATTTCACTTCAGCATCTGGCTCTAACAATTCACCGACCCACAAATTATCTTTATCTAACAAATTAGAAATGATGAACAGCGCACATTCTTCTTTGTTTGGATAGAGTCTTGATAATTTGTAAAAGTGATATTTGTCTTTTCTATTCTCAAATGCATCAACACTTACATTTGATTTGCCATTGTATTTGAAGTAATCATACGAGTCTTGTGTGAAGTGAAGTTTGAGGGAATTGAAAAGTGCAAACGCTTCGTATCCTGTCATATTGGTAGTTTGGCACTCTTAGGTAACAGATTCAAGTCCATTGCGTTACCTTCGAGTTTCGCTTTCAGATTTGAGTTAATCAGAGATGCCGCCATCTCAACTTCTAGACCAGTTCGATTACAATGCTCAACAATAGCATCAATGTAGTTCATGCCAGTGCTTGCAACGATACTTTCAATCGTTTTAGCGAATTGTGACATTTCTTCTTTTGTTGCCATTTTAAACCGGATGATATTTTACTTCTTGTTGTGGAAAATTGTAGGTGTGTTTAACACCTTCATAGTTGTCAATTATATCACGAATTTTCATCTTGTCAACACTAAGATGATCAAGATTCAAAGGATTGCCATGAAGGCAGTTCTTGCCACCTTCATGGAGAACATTATCCTCACTCATTTGACAACAGACTCATAAATTTGTTCAAACTGATCTTGCGTAGCCACTTCTTCATCATAGTTTTGCTTATGATAAACTTTCACAAGACGAGCAACAAGTTTCTTTGGCAGTTGCAAATTCTTAGAGATTGCATCAATAGATTCCTTGACGAAATCCTTTTCTGCTTCGACCCTAGTCATGGAATTCGAACACTCCTGAATGACTTTGTAAAGTTTTTCACGATCTGCGGGATTAGAAATCGTGTTGATAGAAAGTTGTTTAACAGACATAATATACTCCTTAGATGAAACCCATTTTAGTGCCGACTCTCTTAGCGACACTAGAATCAATTTTTTTGTTGAAAACTTCAGCGATAGACCACTTATCACGAGTATCTTGCAGTTTGACATCGAGTTTAGTTGCAAGATTTTCTGCTTGTTCTTGAGTCAGTGTATCGAAATTGAGAATATCAAAACAACGACCAGGACGAACAAGTGCAGAATCAACATCACGAATAGATGGCAAGTTTGTCGAGAACACCAGCTTCTTACCCTTGGTGGTAACAAGACCATCACCAACGTTCAGAAAACGATGCATCATAGAATTGCCATCACTACGAGCCTTCAAGAAATTATCAGAATCTTCAAGCACCATGATGTTAGCCTCATCTTCAATGAATCGAGCAAACAGATGATCACGCTCAAGAATAGCGGCATCATAAGTCACGATTGCAGATGAATTACTGTGAGCAAGCAAACCACGAATGAAAGTAGTTTTACCAGTGCCAGGCGGTCCGATCAAAAGCAAGATGTTTGCGTTTGAATTCAGATAACGATCATAATAACTTTCAAGAGATTCACCATTGAGAAACGGATACATTTCAGCAACGGGCAGACGTTCAACGTTCAAAGGAATGTCAACTGAATTGCCATCAGAACTATACACCCATTCGATGTGGGATGTCACTTCGTCAAAGTTGTCAAAAAGAATTTTCTGAATATCTTCGATGAATTCTTTGTCACCATACAGATTGACAGTAACAGAATTCGAATTCAAAGAGTATCGAATGAAATTGAATCCTTCAATAAGAATAATTCCAGACGAGTCGTTTGATTGATAAATCAGATCATCTTCAAATTCATATTCAATGTAATTTTGCCAGCGCTTGCGAGAGCAATGCAACTGAAGATCACGGTTAAATGTGGAAAGATTCTTGTCTGTTCGCTCATTAATAATTTGCGAATACATGTAATCAAGATAGTCTGTCGCACCAATAAAAATCTTTTCACTGTTCATAAGTTTACTGTTTATTTCTGTTGCATCCCAAACCCATCCTTTGAAGGTGCGTTTTGGTCTTTTTCTTCTAATTTTTCTTGTTGTCGCTATGCCTCTGGCACTCAACGTTGATGTTACCATGCTCATTTTTTAGTATTCAGTGCGTAAGAAATGCACGTTGCCGTTGGACTAGTTTCATATGCACACTTAACAGAAAGCGGATCAACGCCTTTTGCAATAGCGGCCTCAATATTTTTTGCCATGTTGTTTCTATCGTTAATGTAGTTCATCGAGATAGAGACAATACAAGCAAGAATCAAAATAACAATACACGTAACTAATGTCGTGAATGCTGAATTAAAAGAAGTTTTTGTTTCTGTCAATTTCATCACCTTTTCTTTTGTAAAAAATGTGGCGACCGATTTGGTCAACTTTGTCCAACTTCCAACGTGGATTAACGTAGTCTGCATGATAGTAAGTTGCTCCATCAGTCACATCTTTCATTCGTTCAAAGTTGACAACGATATGCGTTGCTAACTCACGAATCTCATTATACAATGAAGTGTCCTTGATTGTCAAGCGTCTGTCGGTAAACTTCTTGTCGCAATACCAAGAGAATTGGCAAGTCTTACCTGTTTTTTGGTAAACGACACCGCAAATAGAATCTGCATAATTACCAGTCAAGACACGATTGATTGTTACGAATGCCACAGCTTTTTTGCCAGTCTCTGGTTCATGTGCGGCTTCAAAGTAAATATTTTCCGCAAGGCATGTTACCTGTTTCTGCACATCTGTGGTGAGAGAATGGTAACTAGGTTTCAGTGGTAGAACCTTGTGTAAGTCGATGTTGATCATACCCAAGGTCAAGACGAATGCGGAAAAAAAGGTTGTAAGAAGTATTGGTTTACTTCGCATTTTTTTTCCTTTAAAATGTTGGTGGATTTTTTAAGGGGTTCCACCGAACCCCCTATATTAGAACTTGACGTTCACACCAACGTTAACGTTAGTGCCGTTGAAGTTATCAATACGTTCCTGACCATAGAAACGGCTTGCACCAACAACAAAGTCAACATTCTTCAACACAGGATAAGTAGCCTTAGCACCAACGCTAACACCGAATCCATTGCGACCAACTTGGCTGTCCTGATAAACACCAGCAACACCAGCAGTCACTGCAACTGGACCAACTTTGGTGACGCTGAAGTCCTTACCAACTGCAAAGCGGTTGTAAGCATCTTCAACCTTGGTTGCACTCAAAGCAAGACCTGCATAGCTAGTTCCAACAGTAACACCGTTCTTGTCAAGTTTAGTATCACGAGTTCCAGAAACGGTCACATCAGTTGCCCAAGCGGCAGAGGTAATAGCAAGCATGGTTGCAATAACAATTTTCTTCATAATTTCTCCTTAGTTAATGAAATGGTAGGTTATTCTGTTACGAGGAAACCTACCGAAACCCTAGGCGCCTTTAATTAGGCGGCCAATGCATAACTTTCGTCATTTGCATTTACTTTGATTTGCTTTTTACGACTACTCCTGTCGTGCTGTCCACTCTGTTACTCTTTGCCCTGTCGAAACCATGGCTGGCCCATTATAAAACACACTACCGGGGCGTTCCTACTGCTGTATTTCAAGCAATACTACCCAGTCTACCCACTTACATCTTTCGAATGGTGCATGTAATGTGTTTTATGGTGGACCAGGGCGGAGTCGAACCGCCGTCCAGAACACTTTTCTCTTTGCTTCATACAGCAATAATCTTAACAGTCTAAATTATACATTGTATTGATCTAGCTGTCAATTCTTTTGGCTTTGTTTGCCAAACTATGCGCTCACTTTTTTATAGTGTTTGTCGATATAAAAATTGAGTTGATCAAGATATTTATCTTTATTTTTGATAAACACTTGATTCGTGCCATTCTCAACAGCAATCACAACTACGATTTGTTCAATTGGAACGCATGTCAATTCTTCGAACATTTCAGCATAAGCAGAACATTGCATGAAGTAATTTTCAATGTTTTCTTCATCTTTTTCGTTCGTTGAAGTCTTGAAATCGATGATTGAAATCTTACCTTTCCATGTTGCAATACAGTCAACACGACCAGCAATTCGTAGTCGATTACTATACAACGCCTGCTCAAGTGCAAAAACAATGTCAATGTTTCGATTGAGAATATCTCTTAGCTTGAGAAAATTCTCTTTATCATTTGGCATCATTGTTTGCATCTTCATTGGAGTGATTTCATTCTTCAGATATGCTTCGCAAATTGAATGAAGTTTAGTTCCACGGCGTGATGCACGACCAGCGACACGATTGGCTTCTTCATCACCAACACGTTGACGCCATTCCATAATCTTTTTGATGTTGTAAGCCGAAAGCACAGTAGTAACAGAGGGATATGAGTCGCCCTCTGGAGTTACATACTTTCTCCCACTCTCGGTTGTTTGCGAATTCAGATCGAAATCGAGTTCTGAAAACGGTAGATGTTTAAATTGTTTTACCATTCTTTTGGAATATTATATTTCTTTGATCCTGATGCTCCAGGATTTCTTCGTTGAATACCATCAATCACATACTTCTGAAAATCACTTGGTGGTTTCTGGACTCCAATTGTAGCTGGATCAACGAATGCAGGTGCACCCACGACCTTTTCAATGTTTGGATTGTCTTTTAGATATTCTTCTCTTGCAGAGATTGACATGAATTTTTCAAATTCTTCACCAGTCTCTTTGTTTCTAAACACATACGTTGGCATTTGTCATTTCCTTATACCAGATTGGAGTCTCACGTTTTTTCCATAGTGCAAAGTGATTTTTGCGCTCTACGTAATACTTATGATAGGACGCAATCGAGTCACCAGGAACTTTACATTCATCTGGCATTGCAGGTGTAGGTTCAGTAAATTCGCCGATTTTAATTTTGGAAGGTGGGAAGCGCAAAACATCTTTCAGTCTTGCACACGCATGAACCTTGCCGTAGCGATATGTGTATTCATCAAGCAGATGTGACCACATACGAAACAGCCAATTGTAATTTGCTAGGTTCATGCGACACCACACTGCCGATGGATGATTGATATGCGATGCTTTCATCAGAGAAAATTCACGATCATCATCAATACGCCAACGCTTGATTCTCCGACCATTTGCAGTCAGATCAGTGTATTCTTCGCCATCAATGATACGATGCGCCGATGACATGAGTTGTGCATATTCAATGATCATCTTGACCACATGTTTGTCCACATGCATTTCGGCGCAAGTTTTGGGATCAGGATCAAGATAGAAAATGTTCATGATTTATTCATAAAAAATGTTTGACCACTTCTCAAGTTTCTTACGTTTCTTTTGTGCGGATTCAATTAGATTATAACGATTGACGATGTTTTTTTCAACCATCAAATCAACCATGCATAGAAAATCGCCAATTTCTTCTTCAAGAGATTCACGATTATTTTTTCCACCGTCCGGATGTATCGATGAATATCCAAAACGGAATACTTTACTGATAGCTTGTGTCACTTCGGCACATTCTTCTTGTGCAATCAGCAAAATTTCTTTTTCTTTTTCGTCCATAAATGATTATAGGGGCTTTTCAGCCCCTTGTCAAGTTAGTTTGAATCAAACCGAGGTTTCGGTATCGGTAATTTCAGTGACGGTGACATTATCAGTCACAGGCACCGCAACAGGCGCAGTCTCAACAGCGGGCTGAGCCTTCAGATCATTCAGCTTCGAAACTTTCTTCTTTGCCGGAGCAGGAGCGGCGACCTTTGCGGTAGCGCCAGTTCGTTTCATGTAAGCCTTCATTTCATCAACGTTAACGAGTTGATACGCAGAGACTTTGCGACCGTCTTTGATAACACGAACGATGCCATTAGCATGCGTCTTGATATCCCAAATGTAAGTGGACAAACGATACATTTGAATTTCACTACCAAGAGTAGCGGTCAATTCTTCTTTGGTGACAGGATTGCCAGACAGAAGAACGGTGAGGACTTTTTCGAAAGCCTTTGCAGAGTTGGATTTACCACGAGCCATAATATAATCTCCAAGATGATTTAAGAAACTTCATTGTAACACAGTTTAACCACCATGTCAAGGGTTTTCTTGATGATTGCCATTTAAGCGGCAACCATCATGAAAGTGGGATACTTTACGAAACCGCTGGTGTCTTTCTTAGCCTTGCCTTTGGCATACAGACCAACAATGACGCCTTTCGGATCAAGGAATCGCAAGTCAGAATCGTCACCGTTGAACACCGGGCGACCGTTGTAGGTTTCAGGCATCGGTTCAGTTTTCTTGATACCGAACACGGTAGCCACGTTCATACCTTGGGCAATTGCCTTTACCACATCTTTATCGTTACCGTCAGCGGCAGAGAAAGTCAAGTCATAATTAGGAATATCTTTTACTTTGCGACCGAGAATCTTAGTATAGTCGTAAAAAGTAACGGTGGGAAACAATTCGAAAATATTTCGAGCACCAGGAACTTCATACTTTTCCCAAGCCAGGTCGGAAGTGCCATTCAAGCGGAACACAGGAATCAAACCAAGGCGCTTGCTTTGCTTGATTGCCAATTCAATATCAGCAACCAAGAGGCGCATAAATTCAGCACGATTTTCGAAAAACATTCGAGTCTTACGCTTACGTGCCTCTTGAATGACATTGGTCGATTCACCACGCTTGAACATACCGCCACGACCAGCGGTGTTTAGACAAGCGGCGGTGCAACCGGCAGTCCGCTTAGGACAAGTCTCATAGCCAGACACATCAGCAGGAGCCAAGTGAAGAATATAGGTATTGAAGCCTTGAGCCAAACCTTTGAGAACTTTGGGATTACCAGTAGAGAGCAATTTCATAGACACCTCATCAATCAACAATACCTATTATACACGGTTGGGCAAGAATGTCAAGAGTTTTTTTGACTTGTTGCACAAATACAACATGTATACCTAGGTATTATTTTAACGGCGCATATTTGCTTGGTCTTTTGCGTCCTGATCAGAAAAGATAGGAACAGCATTGGATTTGTGCAAAGTACCGATGCCACGCATAGCCGTGCCAGTGTAAACTTTACCTTCAATCGGCTTTGTGCAAGAACCACCAGGGGTGACACGGCTAGGAAGCCTAGTTGCCTCACGACCAGGAGGAACTGTTAACTTAGGTATTGCTTTCGGTTCGCTTGTAATTTTGCCCATTTTTTTACGAGAAAAGTTAGTTGACATATTGTTGACACTATCAAGCCAAGCCTGATATTCAGCCACCTGTTTTTTGGTGGGGTTTTTCTTTTTGGACTTTTGATGTGTATAGATTAGCATTACATTCCCAACGTTTCTTTGACTTTAGTAATATGGCGGCACTTGCCATGATACTTGAAGCCAACGCACTCACAAGAGAAATGATTGTTAGCCAAAGTAACAATATATTCGTTCGTGCCTGTTACTTTGAATTTTCTGATATTTGACATTTTACCATTTATGACGGAAATGTCAAGCACATATTTCAGATTTATGATGGAGATAGGAAATTCTTTGTTTCCTGTTTGTAGCGAAAAAGAGTTAGCATCAACCCATTTTGCATTTTTTACGACAACACCCGTGACGGTTTTATCATCCCATTCACGATTGATATACAGAATAGGATTGCGAAACCGAGTGGTCACACGAACAGTAGAGCCTACGCTAGGAATTTTCAACATAGGCATATTATCTCACACTAGGGCGAGATTGTCAAGTAAGAAAAAAGTTTTATGTCTTATCCTTGCAACAATCGCTGATTATCGGAATGTCTTAAATCTTCTTCCATTTCTAGCCTTTGAATTCTATCCAGTTCTTTTCGTAGAGAATCCAAATCGCCAGTATTAGATTTGATTTGATCTTCCAATTCAGCAATTCTTGTTTTCAGATATTCTGTTAATTTGCTCATATCAATAATCTTTATCTTCGTTTCTAGCCAAACGATAGGTTGAACGATCATGATGACGTTTCTTAAACTCTTTTAGTTTTTGGGGGGTTTCTTCCCAATCGTAGTTTTTACGAAACTTTTTAGTCTTTTCGACTTTCTCAAACTTTTTTCCGCCGTGTTGCATGTTTTTATTTAAACTCCTTAAATGATATGGTCTGCAATACCTAATTGAACCAATTCTTCTGCTTTGAAATATGCATCGCTTGGTTGTAAAAGTTTTTTCTTAATTGTTGAAATCTCTAATTCAGATGATCTTTGTAAAATGCTAATCATACGCTCATTACAATAATCATTTTCTTTTGCTTGCGCTTTAATATCATGATACTTACCATCAGTTCCACTATAAAATTGGTGACACATAATTCCAGTATTTCTATAAATGTATCGCTCACCTTTTGTACCAGCAGAAAAAATCAAAAAAGCCGCTGACATTAAAGTTCCAACTGCAATCGTTCGAATCGGATAATTTGACGAATGCATCATATCAATCAAACCAAATGCATCGTAAAGGCTCCCACCTTCAGAATTAATATACAACTGTAGAATCTTTTGGCGATTAGATTCCATGTTTTCATAAACTAGCCACTGCATCACGCCTCTAATATTATCTTCATTAATATCTCCTGTCAGGAAATATATGTGTCTATCAAGTAGAGTATTGGCAATCTTTTCGTCAGCAATCAATCCAGAAAAATCTTCTTTTTTCTTAGCATTAAATTTAAGCATTTGTTTTGTGCCAGTTGTGTGCAGTTCGAATAATATCAACTATATCATATTTCGGCTTGAACGTCAATAATTTTTCGGCAAGACTTGAATTGGCAATAAGAGATTCAGGATCGCCTGCCCGTCTTTTAGAGAATGAATAATTGACTTTTTCGCCAGTGATTTGTTCAATCAATTTTATGATTTCTAGTATAGAATATCCTTTACCAACTCCTAGATTTATAATTTTTGATTCTTCACCATTATTCAAGTATTGAGCACCACGTAAATGTGCATTAGCAACATCTGTTACGTGAATATAATCTCTAATACAAGTTCCATCTGGTGTGTTGTAATCGTTTCCGTTAATGATGAATTTATTTAGATTTTGAAAGATTCTAGGAATCAAATGAGTTTCTGGTTGATGACATTCACCGAATTCACCTTCAGGATCAGCACCTGCAAGATTAAAATATCTAAAAATAACGTAGTTCAATCCAGAATCTTGAATTGCAATTTCAGATGCATGTTTTGTGTTTGAGTAAGGATTATTATTTGACGTTGCATCATCTTCCGTCAAAGGATAAAAACTTGGCTGATATACTCCAGCACTAGATGAAAAGATGATATTCTTCACTCCATACTGATTCATTGCATTCAGAACATTTACAGTTCCACCAACATTTACTTCCCAAAATTCAGTTGGATTTAATTTAGATTCACTAACTTCAATTCTACCAGCTAAATGAAATACAGTATCAACTTTAATTCTACGAAAAACTTTTGATAGTTCATTTCTATCACGAACATCAGCATTCACGTAAATGTCGCAGTAATTATGCGTTGGTTGGACAATATCATAAATGACAACATTCCAACCATCACGTTTCAGAGATTTACTTAAATGACTACCGAGATACCCTGCGCCACCTGTAACAAGTGCGGTTTTTCTTTTTTCCATGGAAAGGTGCCATTATATTTTTGTTGATTGATCTTGTTGCCTTCTTCAAAGAATTCAGGCTTCACAGAGTTTGGATTGCCATCGAGTCGGTAGCAAAGAGTGTGTGCATTTGAACAATCAAACTTCGGAAAATGTCTTGCGAGATTGTGAAAGAATTGTCTATCAGCGCCCCACTGACCATACCAAGCATGACCAATATTGACTGCTACATCACGTTTAACTGCAAAACTTGAAGTGTCAATGTGATAGGTGTTTTCGTTAAAATACACTGGCCACTTACCTAGACTTTCACAGTTATCTTCGCAAATGAAATTTTCTTTTTTGTCGTAGATTTTTCTAAGTGAAAATGCCCAATCGTTACCTTGTTGAATTACTTTTACAAGACGTTCAACATGATCAGGCTCAAACCAATTATCTTCATCGAGATAACAAATTACATCAGCATTCACAAGAAATGAACAGGCGGCATAGACACGATGACCATACCAACCTTTGCCCACATTCTCTTGAATGCCGATGCATTTGATTTTTTTCTTTTTGTCTTTGTCAATCCCATACAACATGATGTTTGAGAAGTGTTCTTCGCCATCAAGAAAAATGTAATGGGTCAAATCATCATATGTTTGATTCTGAATCGAATCAATACACTTAGGTAGGAATTTAGTTCCTATCGTTGGTGTTACTACTGCAACTTTCATACTGGCAAATTCAAATCAGGAAATGCTTCGTTAATTAGTTTTGGGGTAAGCCATTTAATACTCAAGTCTTTTTTGAGCATTTTAATGAACAATGTTGCCTCATCTTTGTGTAAAGATTCTAAAACGACAAGCAGAAGTGCTGTCTGTTTTTCTGGCGAAAGATTTGATGATCGTTTTGGATGACCCTTCATGAATCGATAGAGTCGTGGTAGTTCAGAGTCAATATATGAAAAATTCAAACCAGCTGGCTCGACCGCTGGTCGATATTGTGGAATAATCACATCAAACTGAATCTGTGGATGAAAAGATGCAAGCAAAAAATCTTTAAATCTTGCATCTCCATACTTACGCAATACTGCAATTTTTTCTGGACGATTTGGTGCCGCATCAAATTCATCAAGAATTTCAGTGTATAGTTTAAATGAACTCATTTATAATCCTTAAAATTCGTCAATCACTTCAATCAAGTTCTTAAGACGATTCGCAATCATGTAATTTAGAAATTCACGCTTGCTTTTGCTTTGCGTGTTATCATATGTATCCAGAATTGAATGAACGAGTTTTTCAGGAATCTTCGTCAAGTCAATCAGCATTTCGTTTCTGCGATAGTTACGTAGCATTTCATCGTTACAAAAATCTTCAGGACTTTGATTCATCCAGTTAATGATTTTCGCTTCGGTAATTGCTTTCTGACGAACACCATCAACAATGCAATTGTCACCAGAAAGAATGTTGGGAATGCCATCGCCTTTGTCGCCACGAATGATCAACTGTTTCAATTGAGCAAACGGCAAAGGTTCTTTGATATATTTCTTGAGAATCGGTGAGAATTGTTCGACATTAGGATAACGTTGCAACTGTGCAAAGTCTTTGTCTGACGAAAGAATCATCACGTTTTCGGTTGTTGAAAATTTAGTTGTAAGAACTGCAATGATATCATCAGCTTCAGCACCATCAACTTCAATAACACGATACGGCGAGTGATCTTTCAATTCTTGTTTGATTTTACCAAGACATTCAAAGATAGAGTTCCAATCGTGACCAGTGGCTTCACGAGCCTTCTTACGACCGGACTTGTAGTTGGGAAAAATTTCACGGCGCCAATAGTGGCGATTGTCGCAAGCAATCACTACATTGGGTCCGTGGGTTTCTCGAAACTTACGAACATAGGTTCGAATGGTATTGAGAATCATATGGCGAACCAAACTTTCCTCAACTTCAGTTTTTGAGGACCCAATTTGTTCCATTAGATTGGAAATTGCGACTTGATTGTAATCAAAGATGATCATAATATTATCTATGTTTGGAAGCCATACTATACTGGCAGTTATTCAAAAACTGCGATCAGCGCTTCTTCCTTTACGATGAAAAAATCTTCATGATCGATTTTGGCACGAATTGCTTGATTCCAATTCACCAAAACACGATCACCGACTTTAACTGAAGTGATGTCATCAGGCACTGCGATAACTTCACCTTCGGTTGGTGCATTAGGATCGCCACTCAACAGAACAATACCACTTTCAGTAGTCTTATCTTTTGCGATCATTTTCAGAATAATCTTCGACTTAATAGGGGTCAATTTCATAATTTCATCACTTTCTTTGTTGTATCTTTTATATAGCTATGCTCACTTGGTAGCCCGAATGAGAATTGTATCATCATTCAGCCGTCCTGTCAACTTACCTTCAGCGGCACGAATAGATTCCATGACGTTACGCATGAAAACTTTGCCACCTTTTACAATATCAGGCAAGATAGCTTCTGGTTTACGTAGAGTTTTCTGAACAGATTTCATTTCAGAGAACCCGGTAATTGTCGTGCCTTTGATTGCAAGACCACTCATATCCATTGCATGGTAAACACCAAGTTTACGAGTTTTGGTATTGAACACCCACAATTGAGTCGCACCAATGATTTCTTTGGGATCAATCGATTTGAGTTTGTATTCGTCAGACTGAACGCAATACTTAACCTTAGCAGTCAATTGACTTGCAGTTTTTTGTTTACGCTTACGGGGCTTGCGTGTTGCTTTTGCTTCGCCTGCAATCTTCAATGCATCCATGATGATCTGATCAATGTATGCAATGATCTTTTTGAGTTCTGGCTTACTCATTGAATATGCATTTCGCAATTCATTATCTTTGGTATGCAGGACTTCATCGAATTCAGCACGGCGCTTTTTGAACACTTCAACGATTCGATTTGCATGCATGCCTTTTGCTTTATCTTGCATAATTGCAAACGGAGATTTGTTATCTTTGCATTTACTGATAATGTAATCGTCAATCGAACCTTCAAGTTCGCCTGCAATTTCAGCGACCTTTTCACGCACACGATCTTGAATGCTCACGGTAATTGTAGTTGCAACTTCTTCTTCAACTACAACTTCTTTCTCCATGATTTTCTTGATGTTCGTTTGAATGTAACGATTAGATTTTTCATCAAGAGTATTGCCATTCGACACAATACGACAGAGCCAACCAAGAGTCAAATAACTTTTGGATGTATTGATACGACCAGAAATTTTATTTTTCTTTGCGTAATCTTGAATATATTTTTGTGCGTCTTTCGACTCTTTATTTTGATGATACCAATTCAATGCACTGATCAAATTGATCGTTGACATGGTGCCGATAAATTTGGGTTCTTCAATTTTAATGCGAGACATGATTTTCCTTACATAATCATTCGAATGAGACCGATACTATCAATCGTGGTCAAGAGCAGGTAGTTAGCCAGCATACCAAACGATTTTCGAGTCCAAGCTGCCCATGCATACATTGAGCAACCAAGTATCCAAATAGGATACAAAGTAAGTAGCGGAGGATTTGGGACTGTAACAGCCATTGTAATAGAGCAACTAATGCTAATGCCCCAAGCAAGTAGCTCGACAGCAAAGCGGAAAGGATGCGATTGAAAGTCACTGCGAATCCAATCGAAAGTTGGTTTGAATAAATCGAGAATCATAACGTTATTATATAGAAAAACCAACACGATGTCAATCATAGCGTTGCATAAAAACAACACTAGGTTCTTCTTCTGAATGTTCATTATACATGGTTTTCGAGTCTATTTCGGCAATAATTGCAGTAGATAAATAGGCAAGAAACGGGAGTGGAAATGGATATCTTCAAACTAATAGGCGACTTAGGCTTCCCAATTGCAGTAGCATTGGCTGGTGGTTACTTTGTCTACCTTACAATCAAACTTCTATTGCAGGGCGTGCTTGGTTCAATTCGAGGCATGGCTGGCATTATTACCGCACTTGACAATCGAGTGAAAACAATGAATCACGATGTTATTCGTATCGATACCATCGTGTCAAATGCTCTTGGGTTAAAACCTGACACTGACAGAATCGCAAGAGCAGACGGTAAGAATGACGCAAGACGAGATTAAAATGTTTTTTATAGACTATGTGTTTGAATTGATTGACAACGATACAATCATCATGGACGAAGAACTAACTGCCGATCATCTTAAAGTAAAAGACGGAGACAAATTTGTCGTGCAAGTCACATCTGATGGTCGTGTCATATTAAAGAAAGTAAAAGATGAATGAAATTGTTGACTTAATCAATAAGTATGGATTTCCAATCGTCATGGCTGTCGGCATGGGATACATCATCAAGTATGTTTGGGAATGGTCGACCAAAGAAGTTAAGCCTGTTATTTCAGAGGCTAACACTGTTTTGATTGCGTTGATTGACAGAATTCGTATGCTTGACAACGATCTGATTCGATTGAATCAAAAGGTCAATACTGTTCTACATTTACGTGGTAAGATCATTGAGTCTGACCGTGTTATGGAACAAGTCAAGGTCGAAAAGGAAGCAGCGGCTAAATTTGATGAAGCCGCTAAACTTGATGACGCAGAGAAAAAAGAAAATTACAGAATGTCGGCTTCAGGCGAAAGCTGATTATTTGCTAGTTGCACGATAAGTTCCATCCCAATCTTTTGGTGCAACTCCATCGCCAATTCTTTCACGCATTGCATCATAGTATGCAGACATTTCTGGTGATGCATTGATACACAAGTCAATTACATCACGAGCCTTCATCCAATCGCCACTGTAATAGTAGTCTAAGAATTGTCTGTGTTGTTCTGTCTCATGTGCAAGAGTAAAAATCTTCACACCTAACTTCTTACCTTTAACTGCAATACAATCAAGTTCAAAGATTTCATATTCATCTTTTACTTGTTCTGCTGTTAATGTACCAAGAACAATTCTCACACCATATGGCTTTGATTGTCCCTCAAGTCTCGATGCTAAATTAACACCATCGCCAAGGCAAGTATAATCAAAGCGCTGGTCGCTACCCATATTGCCAACGACAACGGTAGCAGTATTAATACCCAAGCCCATACCGAAAGCTGGGACGCCCTCTTGAGCAATTTCTGAATTAAATGCATCTAAAGACTCCATCATTTCTAGTGCAGTTTTGACTGCCATTTTTGCGTGATTTGGTTCATCAAGAGGTGCATTCCAAAATGCCATCTGTGCATCACCAATATATTTGTCAAGCGTTCCGTTGTTCTCAATGATTTTCTTTGTCATTGCAGTCATGTAACGATTCATAATTTTAGTGAGACCTTGAACATCTTCACCATAGTGCTCAGAGATAGATGTGAATCCACGAACGTCAGTGAACATGATTGACAACTCTCTTGATTCACCACCAAGACGTAGCAACTCAGGATTCTTTTGTAGCTTCTCAACAAGTGCTGGTGACAAGTATGTGCCGAACTGTTTCTTTATCTGGAGTTTCTGGCGCAACTCGCTAAGGAACTTGACTGTGTATCCATGAGCGTAGCAAAGAACAATGGTAAGTATAGGGAATGTAACATCAGAAAGATACTGATATCCCACAAAGGCATATTTTGATACGTAGTAGGTACCGATGCCCAATGCGATTGGTATGACATATCCATGTGTGTATCTCGTGAAGAAAAGTGCAACTAAACAGAGTGCGATTGTGTAGAGAATTTCAGCGCCATCTGCATAGTCTGGTCTAGAAATGTTTGTTCCAGATATTACTGTGTCTAGAACGGCAGCTTGTAGATGATGAGGAAATATTGCACCAACTGCTGAGGCGACAGGATTGTTAAGACCCTTTGCTGTGAGTCCAACGATGACGATGCCGCCATTAAATGAATTGGGTAAGTTTGATGCGGAATGTTCAACTGGTTTGATCGACCAATCAACCCAAATCCTGCCGAGGTTGTCTGTTGTGATTTTTCCAAACTGAGGAATTCTGACTGCTTCGATTCCAACATCGGATACCTTGACTTGGAAACTTGGATCGCCAGCGGCAACTCGCAATGTCTCAAGACTGATACTCGGATACAATCTGTCGTTTGCTTGAACGACCATTGGGACTCGTCTTGTGACGCCATCGATTTCTGGTAAGGTGTTAACAATACCAATACCAGCGGCACTGTCATTAATAACTTTGAAATTCGGCTCAATGCTTCCATAGTTTACTCCTGCATTCTCACCACCAATGACTGAAACGCCTGGTCTGAATGGCGCATAGTTATTTTTTACTTGTTCGTGTGTTGCAACATGAGGCAACACAACTGGATATTGTTTTAGAGTCCTAGATAGCGCAACATCGCCACTAAACCTATCACGTTCAGGCATATAGATGTTAAAAACAACCAAGCCTGCACCACGATTATAAAGATTAGCAATGAAGGTTGCGTATTCGTTTCTCGGGAAGGGGAACTGTCCTTTTTGTCGAATATAGGCATCGTCAATGTTGACCACATGCACTTGTTGGCTTGTGGTGCTCTCCTTTTGTGTTATTAGTGTATCGAAATATCGTAGACGAACAGATTCAACAAAACTTGGGTCAGCAACACGAATGCAAATAAGAAGAATGAGAGTCAGTAAAGCTGTCCAAGGCGATAATAAAAGTTTTTTCATTTTTGTATGATATTGATTGTTGTCGTTCCACCACGATTAACTTTTTGTGTAAGTGCCGCACCGTCTTGTGAGATAGTCAAAACTGCATCAGCTTCTTTTGGTATTGTTACGCCTGCATTGTGACTCGAAAACTTATACAAAAATACTTTGTCGGTATCTGTATCTATGCTATATTTTAAACCGCTTGCCTCAGAGTAACCTGGTAGAAATGCATTCAGTGCAGACATTTGCTCTTGCGATGCGGCTAGTTGTGCGTTACTGATATCAAGCAAGTTACCTAGCATATCTGCATCGAGAAAGTTTATGTCTAGTGTTCTGAAAGATTCAAGTTCATTTTTATTGAGTTCATCATACTTCAATAAATCCATATCGAGAAAGTTTATGTCTAATGCAGTTTTTTGTTCACCTGCTCGTTGCATTTCTTGTATTTCTGCTGGCGGTGAAATAATGAGTAAGTTGTTGATGTTGCTTGGGTCAACATTCAGAATTATAGGTGCAGATGGAACAATAGATGCAGATGAAACGAATGTTGATTGAAATGCAACGTCAAGATAAACTGTTCCTGCTTCATTCGAAACAGAAATCGCTCCAGTCACACATCCTTTTTCGTCACATGATGGCAAGAGCATAATCAAACTACGACCTAATTCATCTACAGTCATAGAAAAGTCAGTGCCACGAACTGCAATTGTAGCAGTTGGCGTTTGAACATTCACTGATTGTGGATTTGTTTTTGCGATTTGACCAGATGCATATCTAGCCGTGCCAAGCACAACCTTCATCGCAAGTTTACCTGCGCCTTTTTTAGAATCATACACAAAGTCATCTATCACCAACTTAGATTGTTCGGTGATATTAACTGTTGTGTTATCTTCAAACGTCAGGCGAGCCTTAGCCTTTGCGGTAACAATAGTGTCATTCATTTCGACACCAGTGTTTACCGCACTAGGTATAGACTTCTTGTCCCTTATAATTTCAGTGGGACCGTTTTGCTCAGTGACTTTACCTACCGCTGCCCAATTAATTGGACTGATTGATAGTAATGCTACTGCCAGAACCGTTTGCAACAACGTTAATAGTCTGTGCTGTTTGTCCACTCTGAGTAATTCCAATATTGTTTGAATCACCTACAACTGTTAGACCCATTGTTGTGATGCCAGTTGCAGAACTAGTGTGTGTAATTGTATTGGAATCTCCTGTAACCAAAATTTGGCTATCGTGGTTAGCACCTCCACCCAACGCTTGAGTGATGGTGTTGCTGTCACCGGTAACTTGTTGCTTGATATAAGAACCTGAGCAAGATGAATTCAACAATGTTCCACAAGTAATATGTTGAATATTGCCGTTACCAACAGTAGTAACAACAGTTTCAGTTGTGGCACCATTGACGATTGCGTCTAACTGGTTCGAACTACCAATTTGCTGAATATTTACAATATTAGAACCGCCACCAAAGAATGTTGGTGATTCCAAGTTACCAATTCTGTTAGCAGTTCCATCTTGCGTGATATTGATTGTTGTATTGTCGCCAATCTGTTCAATGTAAATATCGTTCGCAAAACTGAAAGTGCCAAGCATCGCCATAACAAATGCGAGTGCTATCTTTTTCATTTGGTTTTCCTCGTTTAGTTATTTTTTGAATGACCAAAGACCTTTTTTCTCACCCTCAACAATCATTTCATAAACCGCTTGTTCAATCGCAACTCGCACTGCATATGTTGTCGGTTCGTTCAATGCGGTACCACCTTCGACCTCTAACGATCTGGTACCACCATCAACGAAAGTAAAAACTCCCGAATTACTGCCTGTGCTATAAATTGTTTTTGAAACTGCGTTTGTCAAAAGGACTTCACCAGAAGCAACACTAATTAAACGTAATGAAACTACCACTTCATCTACACGATACTGTTCAGATGCACCGATTCCGAAAAATCTAGCACCCTGTCCTCCGCTTCTGATATTACTATCATAACCAATAATGCCACCTTCAATCATTATGCCAGCTACGGTCATAGGTTTCAAAGGTTTAGCATCTTTTCCTTCATATACTTCTCGTTGGTTTCTTATCAACTGTCGTTCTTTTACGATGTTGTCTAAACCAACTCTCTCAACAACTTTGAACCAACCTCTAGCGTCTTGTAAAGCCTTTATCAAAAACACTTCACCGCCTTGGGTGACTGCTTTACTGAATAGTGCTAGTCTTTCGTTTGGTTTCATTTGTCCTGTCTTGTCAGTGAACCCATAGACTGCAATCGTCATTGGTGGTCCTTCTAACTCAGGTATCTTTTTTATCAAATTGACTCTTGGTTGTAATTTGATCGGTTCTTCGGTATATGCTTCCATGTTGAAGGATGCACAACCAGCTAGAAATGCGAATAGTAAGAAAATTAAGTATTTCATTAGAATGCAAAACTGGCTAATGGCACCGTAACCTGAGTTCGATTGCCGTTCGTTTCAATAATTGTAAGGGTTACATCTGTTGCAGATTTTACCCATGAGATATTGGTACCCTGAAATTCCATGTTTCCAGAGTTTGCAGTGCTTTCGGCGAACATGGCATCAGCCAACTGTTTTGACAGTTGTGCATAGATACGTGATTCTACGTTCACTAAAAATTTTTGTAGATTCGTGTTTTTTGCGTCACGAGCCGCTTGATCGGCAGCGGCTTTCTCAGCATCCCTAATAGCTTTTTTACGTTGAGCCTCAAGTTGCTCTATTGTTAGGATATGAGAAGAATAACCCACTCCAGTAAATGAGGGTGAGTTAAATTGATATAGAATTTCAGCGGCAGTTACGGGCAAAGCCGTAAAGAGTGTAAAATAACAAAGAACACGAACCAAGATTTGAATTCGTTTCTTCATGATTCTTTATTTAGCAATAAAAAAGCCACCCTAAGGTGGCTTCAATTAAAAAGGCAATAGCCACAAGACTATTTAGCCGATTCGCTCTCCGAATTCATTCCGAACTTCAGCAGTTTTGGGATGAATGTATGCAATTTCGTTATCAACCATTGTTGCAACGCCGTCCCAATAGAATTGCTTACCTTTAAAATACCTAATTCGATCTTCGTTGTATGTCTCAACCGAAACTTTTTGCTGACCGAGATATTCTTCCCAATTAGGGTCTGCGGCTTGTGCGATTTCGAACGCTTGTGATTCAGATTCTGCTTCAACGACATGAACATGACGATGAATGCCAATAGTTTCTACAATGTATTTCATTTAATCTTCGACCTTTGTAATTTCCATTTCACAATCAATGACCATTTCACAATCTTCCTGAATCCAGCCATGTTCTTCTAGATCAATCCATGAATTGCCTTCATCAAAGAATTCTTCTAGCCATTCGGTTGTTTCATCGTCACAATCATCGAAATGATGTTCTTCCCAACATCCATCAGTAGCTTCGACTAATTCAGTCTCATAGTCACAATTGTATATATCAACACCAGGTTCAAGATTCGGAGGATTGTCATCATCAGTATAGACAAGAAATTCACCCCAGCGCCAACCAGTTTCAACTAGCAGAGTATTTCCATCTTTTGTAAGATAGTTTGTTTCAATAATGCTCTTTTTGAGCAGAGGTTTTACAGACCATGTCGCCATTTTATTATTCCTCAACTTGATAAGTTACTTCATAGCCGCCTTTGCGGTCAGTCCACCAATCGTCATCTTCCCATTCCCATTCGATTTCTACATTATTGTCGTATGCGTCCTGCAAAACTTCTTCGAAAAGAAGTTCACCATCAACAATTTGTTGAAGCATTTCTTCGATTTCAGCCTCATTCAATTCGGGATAAATTTCACTTAGCAAATCTTCATTAAGGTCAAACGAAAAACGCCGTTCTACTTGATGCCATTCTGATTTAATAATGAGAGCCATAATATTTTAGATAGTAAAGGTTTTGACAGATTCCCAACGAAAAGAACGCCATTCATTCTTTTCTACATCAAACACTGCAATTGATTCTGTTGGTTTCACTCTTTCTGTTCCCTTAGGTGCGAATTCTGTGGGAATCAAAGATTGGTTGAGAGTGCAAACCATTTCACGTTCGGTTCCATCTTTCTTTACGAAATGAACCGAAACTTTTTTCGCTTGCAGAGCCTCAGTTAGCCATTCACGATGTTCATTGCAGTTAATGAACGCTTGTTTAAAATTAATTTCAATCATAATATACTCCGGGTTACTGTTAATTTTTTTCGGTAAGAACTTTCAACTTGTCCATTGTTTCTTTGATGTATTTCTTAAACCATGTATGGCTGTTTGAAGTTTTTCTGCAAAGAACACCAAACAAATTCGAACCAACTAGACCTTCTAGGTAAACTTTAGGGTCTGCAAAAATTGCTTCAAATTGATCATCAATCACAAAGCCTTCTTCTTCGTCAGGTTTGAAAAATACGACAAAAAACTTGTTGCCAACTTCTGTATCTTCAATGGATTTCTTGTTCGCATATTTACCATCGAATGACCAAAAGTTGAATGCCATTACGTCATCGCCATCATCATTGATAGCCGGAAAGAAGAATACTCCGTCATATGTTGCTCCATTAACAGAATTGATTTTCATGCACAATCCTTTTCTCTTGATTACGATCATATCGCTTCTTTGAGTTAACCACTCGCATACGATATTTAGGAGAGCGCAAATCTTTCGCTACAGGATTCGCCGGCTTAGATTTACTTAGAATTATTTTCATGTTTAAACTTTCTATCATACATGTGAAGTTTAACATAGTATTGAAACTCTTTGGGGCAATGATCAGCATTCGGCAATTTTTCACCGAACTCAACGAGCATTTCTTCGTAGATTTTTTTCATTTCTTCAAGAGTCATTTTATTTGGTCCGCCGTGAGGGAATCGAACCCCCATTTAGAGATTAGAAGTCTCCTGTATTGTCCATTATACGAACGGCAGGTCTAAAGTCTTTTCCATTTTTGCCATATCTGCACAAGTATACTTTTGATAACTATCTCGCAGATTCTCAGGCATCGGGATGTAATTTAATTTAGTTGTATTATACGACACTTCCTTCGCTACGTCAAGGAAACTTTTAACTTTGCCAGTTCCAAGATTCCATATGCCAGATTCACGAACATTTAAAAATCTAATGTGGGTATCAACAACGGCATCAACATGAATGAAGTCTCGATAGAATCCCTCTGAACCATCAAACAAATTTATCTCATTCTTTTCTTCGACTTGTTTGGTAAACTTGTGATATGGACTCGCTTGATCGCCTTTATGATCTTCGCCAGGACCATACACATTGAAATATCTGAAACCCTGAACGTTTATATTCCATTGTTTAGATTTCGTGTATCGTTCAAACATATACTTAGACCAAGCATATGGTGTTCGTGGATCAACGGGTGATGTTTCTTTAAATTCATTCAACAATCCATACACTGAAGCTGATGATGAAAATTGAAAATTAATTCCTTGCCGATTACAACTCTCAAGAAGCCAAACGGAGAAGTCATAGTTTCTTGTCATCACCTTTTCAACATCACGTTCAGTTGTAGATGATATTGCACCAATGTGCATCACCACTTGATAATTGAATCCTGGGAATTCATCACCCCATTCGAATCCATCTACATCATGACCAATGTCTCTAAGTTTTTTATACAGATTTGAACCGATGAAACCTCGATGACCCGTCACAAGAATTTTCATTTTTGTGAGTCTCCTGGCATCACTCGATAATTATCATTAATCGAATCTGGTGTGCTAACTTCAATGATAGTTCCTTCTTCGACACAAATGATTCTGTGTGGCTCAAGGGGTGCATTACTCCATACATCACCAGGATTCAATTCCTTTGTTCGTATGCTTGCGTCTTGCGTGAGTATATACTCCACAATAAATTTACCAGAAAGAACATACCACGATTCGTCTTTTTCAGCGTGAAAGTGCATGCTGAATTTTGCACCACTATTGAAATTCAATAGTTTACCACAATACTTGTCGTTGGATACCCAAATCAGCTCTGAACCCCAACCCTTTTCAACCTTACCATACAGTCGCATATATTTCTCCTAGCATTGGCGCATATACTCCAGTGTGTTGCACTGTGATTGATGACGCCTTAATAGCAAATCCAATACTTTTATCTATGTTATTTGTTCGTAGATATTGATATACAAATGATGCTAGAAAAGTATCGCCTGCGCCACACACATCGACAACTTCAATATTTGGTGCGTCATATGTTCTTTGATTCCATATCGCACCATGTTTACCCATCGTCACAATCAACTTATCATTCTCAGGAAAAGTTTTAAGTTTCGCAAATTCTAGACTGTTCAATTTAAAGAATGCTCCAGGAAGTCGCATCAAGTCTGTCTTTTTCGTGTCAACAAAAACAGGCATTCCAGTTGCAACAAGTTCCTGAATCAATTCATAACTTATTGTTCCTTTGTTGTAATCGCTAACAACAATCGCATCATAAACTTTTGGTATATCAGTTTCGAAAGTAAGAGGTTCTGATATCACATCTTCATCGATTCTCAATAGATGTTGACCACTAATCTCATCGATGATTCTTGTTTTCTTTGATGTTGCACCGTGCAAATAATTTACCTGACACCCAAGATTGACAAGATTACGATAAACATTACCTGCCATACCAGGCAAACTGGTTTCTTTAATTTTTTTGAAAATAGGTACCGGTGCTTCCGGACTCAAACGTTCAACACAACCGTATTGATAGACATCAAGACAATCATCTCCGACTAGTAATATATTCAATTTTTTTAGTTGTTGACCATCCATCTTTATACTCATAGAAAATAATTGGAATAAATTCACTTCCGATAATTGGCTTGTTTTCGTAGTCAGAGCCTTTGACCATTATATCACAATCACGAATCAAGTCAATCAATTCTTGATCGGTAGAAAAAACAAAGACTTCATCTACTGATTTTAAATTTCTCAGCAAATGAAGTCTCTCAAATTGATTGTTGATGGGTCGAGTTTCACCCTTCAACTTTTTAACTCGCTCGTCACTATCGATACCTACAATCAAAACATCGCCTTGACTTTTTGCAAAGTTCAATAGGTCAATGTGAGCAACATGCAGTATATCAAATGTTCCGTTTACAAAAACTTTTTTCATACAATTATTTATTGGAGGAAGAAGGAGGAATCAAACCCCGACCAGCTTACGCCAGTCGCCTGTTTTCCAAACAGGTGTAAGAACCATCTTACTGCATCTTCCATTGGTACCCTAAACGGGACTCGAACCCGTAAAACCTGCGACCTCAACGCAGTGTGTCTGCCAATTCCACCACCAGGGCATATAGGGTTTGAAGTGACCAACTATCTTTCTCAAGGACTCATTGGCTTGTCTCGCATGGGAGAGTTTAAACTACCTTGTGTTGCTACTGGTGTGTCAGTCTCAAGAAATAAGGGACCTAGCGCACAAGGGACTCAATCCACAGCGTCTAACTTCAAAACTTGGTGCGAGTGGCCGGACTCGAACCGGCACGCCTTACGGCGGGAGATTTTAAGTCTCCTGTGTCTACCTATTTCACCACACTCGCTAATTGGTGCCCCAGAGGAGACTCGAACTCCTAAAATCTTGCTTCTAAGGCAAGCACGTATACCAATTCCGTCACCGGGGCTTTATACAGTTTATTATTTGTATTCGTAGTTTACAGTATCTACGTTGTTCCTAAAAATACTTGCGCCGTTCTTTAAATGAAACTTCCTCGCCATTTCTGTAGGAGGACTTAGTGTAACATATCTTGTGATATGTTTGCAACTGTTTTTTAGGTAAGATTGAACCTGTAAAATTAATTGCCGACCTGCACCTGCACTATAACTCCATATGGTATAGAATATTGCATTTGTTGGCTCTGAATTTTCTTGAAATAATTCATCCACTGAACTAGGGATTGAATCACAATATGCGACACACACAATTGCTTGTGGTTTATTGTTGTCATCAACCAAAGTGAAAATTTCATTGTTATCTTCCACACGCCAGGTGATTGGAATTTCTGGGCGAACAGGATCATCTAATACAAAATTTATTAATGGATCCTCTATTGTTTTAATGATGTGTAACATGATATTCTCAAATAACGATTGATGAACCGTTATTTATATGGCGTGACCGGAGGGATTCGAACCCCCGACCGTCTGCTTAGAAGGCAGATGCTCTATCCTACTGAGCTACGGTCACATATTGTTGGTGGAGATGCCGGGATTCGAACCGCGGACAAGCCCTTTGACAGAGGGATAGCTAAAGTGTTGCTGGAACAATTCTGCACAGAATTGGTTTTTTGCTGTGCTATGCTACCGTTACATCACATCTCCAAAATTGGTAGGTCACCGCAGATTCGAACTGCGTTCACACCGGTTAAGAGCCGGGGCTTCACCGTCAAAGTTTGTAACCCATATGGTGCCTCAGGGGGGACTCGAACCCCCAAAATTCTGATTTTGAGTCAGACACGTATACCAATTCCGTCACCGAGGCTTATTTGGTGCCCCCTCCTGGTTTCGAACCAGGCTCCCTGGATTTTCAGTCCAGTGCTTTCACCAGATTAGCTTAAGGGGCGTTGGTGCTCTCACCAAGAATCGAACTTGGAATACATCCTTACCAAGGATGCGGTATGCCATTTACCTATGAGAGCGAATTTGGTACCTCGTGACGGGATTGAACCGCCGACCTTCTCCTTGTAAGGGAGTTACTCTACCGCTGAGTTAACGAGGCATATTGGGCAGGAGAACGGGAATTGAACCCTGTCTAAATGTTTCACAGACACTTGTGCTAAACCATTACACTATTCCCTGCATGTTTTAAACTTCCATATTGAAGCACACTTGAACAGTCCATCAGCGTGATAGTCGCTATCTCCTCTACTACAAAGGCGGAACTGTATGTGCTTCAATATGGAGCCAGCCCCTAAACTGGCCCATACTGTCTTGGTTTGTTGGGCGACGGCCCTCAGGTCTAGAGTGTCCGCATACGAAGTCCACCATCACTCGTATGTTTTACCTATATGTGCCGGGCACGGCCCGTGGTCATATAGCGCTCTTTTGCACTGCTAACTCCTAGGGAATGGAGCAACAAGTGAAGCGGGACTTATTTTATGGAGCGGCAATCCGAATTCGAATCGGAACTTCAACCTTGGCAAGGTCGTGTGCTAACCGTTAAACACCATAGCCGCAATTAACACTGGAGCGAATAAGGGGATTCGAACCCCTACCGTCTGCTTGGAAGGCAGTCATGCTAGCCATTAAACACCATATTCGCACATCTATCAAGCCGCAATACGCAGACCTTTCAAACGATCAGCCGCATATGAAGCCGCAAATGCTTTTGGTTTAACCATTGGCACGACATTACACATGCCCTTGATATAACCCATCGCTTCATTAAGAACGATACTTGAATTATGCATTTCATTTGGATTAATGTCAAGATGCACTTCAATATCATTCTCAATGATTTCCGCAAGTTGCAAATACATATCGGCAACTTTGTAAACTTCATTCATCAAACGCATACGTGGTTTGTTTTTTGCATGATCATAGTCACGTTCACGAGTAACTTGACCAAAAATCTTGCATCCATTATTACCGTTGATATGCACGACAATAGCAATAATATAGTCGGCAAACCAGACGCCGTTTACTTTGAGTTTTTCGGAATCGCAACCCAGATAAATTTTTGTATCTGGACCACAACTCTCGACAAATTCTTTTACTCTATTCAAATCTATTGGTTTATTATACATATCAACCTCTTTCTTTTACTTATGTGGCATCCCGCCAGGGACTCGAACCCCGACCAACAGTTTTGGAGACTGGTATGCTGCCATTACACTAGCGAGATATAAACAGAATCGCTGTTTTGCAGTGGGAATCGAACCCACAAACGTTTGCTTAGAAGGCAAATTGACATCCATTGTCATACTTATTTTTTGCTGAAACGATTCTATATTCTTTATGGCCGGTCCTGAGAGAATCAAACTCCCACTTCAACGTTCGTAGCGTTGTGTAATATTCATTTTACTAAGGACCGAAAATTTGTGCTATGTTCTTTTGCGAGAACTCTAGTTGCAGTCTGAGAGGCATGTAGTCTAGAACCCAGAGGCCGTCCTGCCATAGCATAAAGCGATGCTATGCATTTTGGAGGTGATAGAGAGAGTTGAACTCACACTGAACTCCGTATGAAGGAGGTGCACTACCGTTATGCTATATCACCAAAAACAACAGGATGCTTTTTTACGATTTAGATTAGAAGTCTAATGTATAAAATTTTGCTGAATGCATCCTAAAAATGGTAGCGGGCGAAGGACACGATCCTTCTGGGTCGAGCTTATGAGACTGACCGATCACCTGAATACCCGCTATTAATTGGTCCGAGTAGAGAGGTTCGAACTCCCGACCCCCTGGTCCCAAACCAGGTGCGCTACCAGACTGCGCTATACTCGGATAAAACTGGAGGTTAGAGTCAGATTCGAACTGACGGCTTTACGGATTTGCAATCCGATGCATTGGACCACTCTGCCATCTAACCTTAAAATTTGGTGCCCCATGACAGAATCGAACTGCCATCCTCGGATTACAAAACCGATGTTCTACCATTTAACTAATAGGGCATATATGGCTCCACAGGCTGGGATCGAACCAACGACCAAGTGATTAACAGTCACCTGCACTACCGCTGTGCTACTGTGGAATAAAACTGGAGTCGCATAGGGGTTTCGATCCCCTCTGGTCACCTTGAAAGGGTGATGACCTCACCAGAAGTCTAATGCGACATAAAAACAACAGGTTAGTTTTTGCGTTTTCAATTACAAGTTGAATGCTTTTTTATTTGCTGAACCTAACCTAAAATTTGGTACCCTGTAGAGGTAACGATCCTCTGTCTCTCGGTTATCAGCCGAGTGCTCTACCTTTGAGCTAACGGGGTAAATACCATATAGAAACACACTGTCCAACTTGCGCCGGTTAAGGTCTTAATGGGCGTCCCCCACAAGCCAGTGTGTTTTTATATGGCGGTCCCAAGGGGTAACGATCCCCTTCTTCATGCGTGACAGGCATGCGTGCGTCCATGAACACTTTGAGACCAAAATTCGTGCCTACCTAAGGACTTGTACCCCTGTCTTTTCTAGACCCCCGGTGACGCAGGGATGACAGTTTTCTTCTTGCAAGAATTCTTGCTTGTTTGGTGGACCGTAAGGGAATCGAACCCTTAACTCTGACTTGCAAAACCAGCGTGTTCCCATTAGCACTAACAGCCCGAAAAAAATATTGGCATTACGAACTTTAGCCGTACCTTTACGTAGGTACCGAAAGGCCAACTTGTGTTGACCCGAATGATACGCTAGTCCCTATGACTAGATTGACATCACTGCGAGGCGTGACGAACTTGGTGGACCATGAAGGAATTGAACCTAACCGCCTAACCACCCAACATATTAAGGCAACGGATTTACAGTCCGCCGTTGGGAACACAGTCCATATTTTATTGGTACGTGTGGAGAATTTCGAAATCTCGACTTACTGGTTAAAAGCCAGTTACTCTGCCTCTGAGTTACACACGCATTGTGGTGCGCCCGATAGGACTTGAACCCATAACCAAGGGATTATGAGTCCCCTGCTCTAACCATTGAGCTACAGGCGCTTACCATATAGAAACACACTACAAATCACATAAAGGCCTACCTGAAACCTCACCAGAGCCAGGGAATCGAACCGATTCAGGACTGTTCCGATATGTGAACCTTGCGGCCGCAAGTCAATGTGTTTTTATATGGTACACCGTAGGGGAATCGAACCCCTCTTACCGGGTTGAAAACCCAGCGTCCTAGCCGATAGACGAACGGTGCACAAAACTCTATTGAATTTTTTAAAGAACAAATCGTTGAATCACTATCAACTCAACAACATCTATTATAGCACAATCAGAGGGTTTGTCAACAACTTTTTTTATCTGTTGTTTTTAAACAACTCTCTGATCTACACGCTGATTTCTCAACGCATGAATGTATTATATCACAACAAACAAATTTGTCAACTAGCTTGTTGCACAAATACAACATTGAAATACTGGTACCTGCACTAGGAATCGAACCTAGACCATGCGCTAATCTGGCGCCATATGCCGAGGTATAAGCTCGGAGTTCTACCATTAAACTATACAGGCATTGTGATTGGCGATGGGTATTGGATTCGAACCAATGAAGCCAGTTTTTGCTGACTTGCCTTCTTAGCAGGAAGGTGCCTTCGACCAACTCGGCCAACCCACCAATCATTTTGAAATATATTGTTCTTGATTGAATCAAGTGCCTTCATTAGGGTCTGCAACAATATATTTCAAAATGACGCCTGATTTAACAGGCATCACCCCGTTTAGATTCAAAGAACCTTGTAACGGTCATCCATAATGGTTTTAAGCATTACAGATTCTGGAGTGAAGGTTTCTATATCACCAGCAAGCAATGGCTTAACCACGGCTGGAGAGAAACCAGACACCAGAGCAGTACCAGACTTGTTGAACTTTACTGGAGCGTTGCCATAAGAGGCACTCAAGTTCCAGAATACGACCTTTGGAAGTTCGTATCCAGCGTTCTTATACTTGCGTTCAATCATTTCGATTGCAGAGTCATCGTGCTCGACACATTGGTCAAATTGCATGTCTGACAGAATCAATACCATTGTTGGCATTTCTTCTTTTGGAACACCACCCTTCACCGCAGTGTCAAGGATTTTTGCAAATGCCTTGTTTAGGTTGGTGTTCATCTGCCACTTAGACTTAATCATTTGATCGATCTTCTGATTGATGTTACCCTTCAGGTGCAACAGTTCTGGGCTACCAGAGAAAGTTAGGAACGTGTCCTTGAACTTACCCTTGTTCTTGTCTGCAAGATACAATCCCAGAGAGACTGCAACTTCCATACAAGTTAGCTTGGTGTTCTTTCCTGCTGGACAGGACATAGAACCAGAAACGTCAACCAGAGGCAGAATGTTTGCATCGCCAACATAGTTGGGCAATGCTTCCCATTGCTTTTCGATCAAGTCCAATTCAGTCTTGTTGAAATTCAAACCATAACCATAAGGATTGATACGACCCTTCAATACATCATACGGATAAACCGCACCTGCATTGACCTTCACTTCGATGGTACGATCCTTTGGATCCTTCATCAATTCTGCAACATACTTAGCGTATGCTTCAGTGTTACGGTTGAAGGCCTTCTTGTAACGGGAGGCCGCTACTGAAGGAACGTGAGAGAAGTTAATGGAATCCCATTGCTTCGCACACATTTCAGTTTCAACAACCTTGGTCAATTCAACAAGAGACTTGCGATAGAATTTCGGAGACATTCCAAAGAATGCACGAATTTCTGCCGCAATTGGACCTTGGCGAGGTGTCCACTTAGCCGCCAAACCATTCTTTTCACGCAAAGCGTCACCAAGCATGGTATATGCGGCTTCTTTCAGTGCCTTGGTCTTGAAAACGAACAAGTCATCCCAACGACCAAGTTCAGGAACTTTAGCCAACAGAGCCTTAGCAGCTTCTGTATCATTCTTTTCCAGATACACGAGGATATCACGGAACAGTTGACGTTCTCCTGCACCGCCACGAACGTCACGCATCCATGCGGCTACACGCAGTGCCAATTCACGATCTTCTGCCATAGCGGCAGAGAAAGCGGGCACAATGTCCTTACCACGGGATGCACCAGCATTGTAGAACAAATCCACAATTGCATTGGCGGTAGATTTACGAGCCTTCATACCGTTAGTGGTACGGGCTTCTTGATTCAAAACTGCATCGACAAATGTTGACATAATAATTTCCTTTCTAATCAACAGGTTGAACTTTTGCTTTTTTCCAATAAAAAGATTTTTGTTTGCTGAAATCAACCTAAAAACAACAGAGTAGTTTGATTGCCCCAAGGCACATCACGCTAGGTTTTGGTGCGTAATGCTGGAATCGAACCAGCTAGTTTTTGTTTTGCTGAACCTACTCTAAAACTTTTCAAACAATGATAGAATTATAACACACTATCATCATTTGTTCGGTAAACATGACTGACTATTTTTCCTATTATACGCCATCAGTCAAGGCGATTTCTGGTCTGGATAGTAGGATTCGAACCTACGACCTCTCACTTCCAAGGCGAGCCGTCTGACCTGACTGACAATATACCCAGATAATTTGGCGGAAGCGGTGAGATTCGAACTCACGGCGCCATTTCTGACACGACAGTTTTCAAGACTGTTGCAATAAACCGGACTCTGCCACGCTTCCAATAATTCATATAGAAACACACTCCCGGAGACGCATTACCTCCCCGTACCGAAGTATTATGAATTCGAATGTGTTTTTATATGGCACCCGGACTAGGGATCGAACCTAGGCTAACAGAGTCAAAGTCTGTTGTGCTACCATTACACAATCCGGGAACATAATAAACGGCGCAAATTTTTAAAGAACAAACAAGAGTATAATCTATTTTTTATCTCTTGTCAAGTGTTTTGTTGGTAAACATCACACAAGAAAAAAGCCCCTAATCTTTTTGGACTAGGGGCTTGTGAATATATTTTTTAGGGATTAAAATTTATACACAAGCCTCCAGTACCCATGGTGAATTATAGCCTTCGCATGTGAAGCGAATACTATCTTTCTGACCGGCGAGTAACGATTGCGTATGTATTGAAAACATTTTATCCTCTAAATGATGAATTTATTTATAAACTTTTTTTGTTGAAAACGAAATTTTTTTTAATTTTTTTCACTTTGTTGCATTTCATCCACCATCTTCTGTAGTGCATTCGAAACGCAATCTTCGGTCGATAGAACGTCTTGATATTCGTTCTTCATTTTACTCTTATTAAACACGGCGTCCCAGTTGTTCGAATATTGGTCACGACTAACTTCCATTGGTCGTGGGACGCTACCCTTTCCCCCATCGCTCATATTAGTTCCTATGTAATCTTATTTTCTTGTATCATCTTCTCAAACAAATTAAACAATGAATTGAATTTGATATCGTATATAGTCGCCAATGCTTCAAAGCTATCAGGAGAACAATTCACTTTTGCCACAGCCCTAATATCTTCGACAACCGACCAGCAACGCATAATTTCTTGTTCAAGTTCAAATCGGTCGCTCATTTTTTCTCCATAATTTTTTTCAGGACAGCACTTGCCTCGGGATAATCACTTGAAAGTTGATATTCAGTATCTAACTCGTTTTCTCTTTCAAGCATCAATTCGGTTCGTGCCATCTTCAGAATTTCCATAATGTATGCTAAATCATCATTGGATGCGTTATCATACCATGCCTTCAAATCTTTAGGGGAAATGTTCATGAAGAACACCAGATTGTTACGATCATTTTCGTTCATAACAAATCTCAGGCAACAATGTAAGGCTTGTTCCACTTACCAATGTTAACATCAACATAGTAAGCGGTATTGAAATAATCGGTTTGAATGTCCGATTCATCATACCAGTTGCCAGCCTTTTTCATAGCGGCGAAAATTTCAAGCAAAGCGGCTTTAGCCTTGCCAGTGAAATGCTCTTGGAACCAATAGGGATTCACATCCAGCGATTGATTCTTACGAATGTAATCAATTTGATCTTGCGACATTTTACGACCGTAATTGACGTTAGCATCAGCCGCAATAAAGTTTTCGATAAAATCGATTTTGCCCGAATTGATATTCAGAACAATGGTCGAATGATTACGAACCGCAAAGGTGCCTTTCAGACCATACTTTTTCAGAATAGGTTTGACAGCAGTAACAATCTTCGCCTTGGTTTCTTGAGACATATAAGCCATTTGGATTTCCTTTCAATCACTCACTCAACAGATACTAGTATAACACAATCGGTAGGAATGTCAAGCATTTTTTTCACTTGTTGCAAACAAACAACAGTAATACCTAGGTATTAAAAAAAATACAGTAGAATAGCCGCCGCTTGTATTGCCGATACAAAAAGCATAAGCCATCCCATACCGTTGTTTTGATTCTCAAAATAATGGACTGCATTAGCCGCACCCCAAAACATGAAAATAAAATTTAAAATTGTCATGAGCATATTAAAACGTATTCAGGCTAGGGTTGTATTCGGCAATCAATTCACGCTCTCGTTGGTGTGCGGGCTTACGACCACGCACGATTTCCAAAACTTCATAACGCCATTCAGCATCAACCAGTTTTCTCAACGCAGTGCAAAGTGACCATTCTTTGTTTTCACGAACGGCACGACTAACATGTTTCTGCCAGCGAACCTTAACGGAACGAACATAGGCTTGTCCATCAGCAACAGTCAGACCAATGTAGGTGTCACCAGTATCAACGCAGGTGATACGATACAAAACATGATTTCTGTCGGAACGTCTTTTTTTCATCATGTAAGTATTATACCAAATCTACGGCAAAAGTCAAGTCAACTGGAAGTATCGTTGAATTCGCATTTTGTATACCAAAGAAGTAATTTTCTTTCGATCATTGAAGGTAGGTCGCCTTGGTCATCGCTAACATTGAAACGATATGGGCAATTACGCCACGTTCCACTGTTCACAAACATATAATACCAAAAACGATGCTCGGAATTTGACGGATCAAATTCGACCCAAGGGCGACCATGAAACTCTAACTGGCTCATTTAATTTAACGACCGGTGCGTCCTCGGTTGCGTCCTCCGAATGCACCACTGATAGCAAGCAACAGCAAAGCAAAAACTGCCAACAAAATAGAAATCCAAAATGGCGCAAGAACCCAAACCCATGACCAATCAATAAATCCAGCTAGTTTAAGACCAACGAACAGGATTGTCAATAGACCAAAAAACCCAATTTGCATGATTATCTCCGATTACTTAACGCTACCAAGCATTGTCAGGTTAGACGGGATGATGATAGTCTGAACCTTGCCAGCTTTGACAGCTTCAGAAATATTTAGCTCGGCTTGTGCTTTCATGAATGCAATCGAATTGGTGCTGTTGTTTGCAAGAGCAGCCATTCGCTTGGATTCCAGTTCAGCGGTTTGAACTTCAACTTCCTTGCGGGCACGTTCGTTCTTTGCACGAACCAGTTCGTTAGCAGATTGAACAACGCTATCAGCAGGCAGAACGTTACGAATCATAACTTGTGTAATCACAATCGAACCATCGAGCTTTTCTTCAGCAAGATTGCGAACCATTTCTTCTTTGACGAATTGTTCCATAGCTTCACGATTGTCAGCCATGTCAAGTGCTTCATACTTACGTGCGGCTTTGTAAATGGCGTTACGTGCGTTCTGAGTGACATAGTTATACATCAGGAAGATGTCACCCTTGTGTTCGGCGTGAAACGATTTGTTCTTGGTCGAATACAATTCAGCAACTTGTTGCGGATTAATGTTGTAGACAATGACAGCATCAAAGTCCTTCATGGTGCTGTTGTCTTTTGCAACAGGGGTCATATTTTCAAGTGCAACGTTGACGTCCTTAATGGGGAACGTCAGCACATCACCAATCAGTGTCTGGTTAAACGAACCAGGATTCAATTCACCAGGCTGAACCTGTTTATCAAAACCAACACGAACACCGACTTCACCAGTTTCAATACGAGTGCAACCAGTAGCGAGAACAGCGGCGGCGATGAGAGACAGAGTAGCAAAACGCTTCATAATATATCCTTAAAAGAGAACAACAATAAGAGAGAGGGCGAGAACAGACAAAGCAGAAAGTGCCATGCACTTAAGAATAAATTTCATGAAAGAAATTCGTTCTTGTTTTGTGGTTGCAGACCAGATTGCGCCAAACAGAGCAAACGCAACTGTCAGAACAACGAAAATAAAAATGCCTTTGATCACTTGAAATATCCTTTGATATCTTTGTGCTTTACAACAATCATATTGTAAACGATATCCTTATGCTTTAGTGGCAAATCTAAATGAACAATGACCTTAGGTCCTTCTTCTTCGTTGATAAGGGTATCATTGCCGACAGTGCCAACAAAAGGTATCTTGTTGAATTTACCAGTAACACGATCACCCAAAAAATATGTTGGTTGATATCTGTTTTTCTTAAAGTATTCAGCAAGACTTGACATTACACGATCTTTCCAAGAACGCCGTAAATAAGCGCATCAAGTTCACTTTGATAATCTTTACCAATACGGCGATTCGCCCAAATCTTTTCAAGCACTAAACGCATTTCATCAGCATCAACATATTTGGTATTATAATCTAGCCCACGGCGTTCCAATTCTTCAGTCAAATCATCGGTATCAAAATCCGACAAATCAACTTCAACTTCGGTAGTAACGTATTTGTAACGGCTCATAATCAATCCTTAAAGGTGATTTTAAAACAAGTTTTATTCTTGACTTTATCATACGCAAGACGAACAAACC
>JACCDX010189324.1_pt1 | contig 58603 bp, 45 predicted proteins | sample 7449681 | NCBI WGS metagenome assembly JACCDX01 (sample SAMN15323450, study PRJNA562643) | freshwater metagenome | isolation source: river surface water | place: USA:Blue River Watershed | collected 2017-08-18
CAAGAGCAGCAACTGCTGCCTGTGCATCTTGAGCTGCTGCAGTTGCAGCATCTGCTGCTTCTGCTGCTGCGTTAGCTGCATCTGTTGCTGCGTTAGCTGCATCTGTTGCTTCATTAGCTGCATCTACAGCTGCATCTGCTGCGCTTGAAACGCCTGCAGAAATTGCAATTGTTGTGCCATCTAGAGCTGTTGCCCAAGCTGAACCTGAAACAAGCTTCAGATCAACGTTGAAAGTACCGCTTGATAGTGGTGCAAAAATTGTTACTGTCTGAGTACCACCAACAAATGCAGCTGCAACTGGAAGAGTTGAAGTTGTTGATAGGTTTGTTGTCCAAGCAAATTCATCACCTGAGTTAGCTAGTGAATCTGCAACTGGATTTCCATCAGCGTCTGTAGCTGTGATTGTTAGAGTCATCTTCTCGCCTGGAGCGTATGAAGATGAATCAAGAGTTGCTACAACCTTAGCTGCTTCAGCAGAAGTTACTTGAACATCAACAGTAGTTGTAACTGTTGCTGATGAGCATGATGCTGTATCGCAGAATGAAATTGTTGCCTTGCCCTTAGCGACACCAGTTACTGCATAGTAAACGTAACCAGATGCTGTTGTTAGTGCAGAAGTAGTAACAGTCGCGATTGTTGTGTCGCTTGACTTTGCGTAAACACTCTTGCCATCAGCAACTGTGTTTCCGTTTGAGTCTGTTACCTTGACCTTAACTGCATATGCAGTTGTGCTTCCATCAGTACCGTTAGAACCTACAGCATATGTACCAATTAGTTTAGTAGCTTCGAACTTACTAATTGAACCTGTGAAAGTCACACTCTTAGAGAATGTTACGCCACCCGCTGTAACTGTCACGGTCGAAACTCCTGCTGTACCGTCAGCTGTAAGACCAACTGTAACTTTACCTGCAGAATCAGTATTAGCTGAATCTGCACGAAGAGTTCCGGTATTCGCTGTAGTACCTGAAGTTGCTTTGATAAGGCCAGGTCCTGATACTACTGCAGTTACTGCTTTACCTGATATTGGGTTACCGTTTGCATCATTTACAATGATTACAACGTTAGCTGCTGCAGCACCTGATTGACCCTTATCAACATAAACTGTTGAGGTTGGATCTGCTGATCCATTTGAAGTGCCTGACGCTAGGTAAGACTTTGATGTGCTCTGAGTTGGATCAAGTGTGCCTGATATAACCCATGTAACAGTCTTTGTTACTGCTGTTCCTGGTGAACCATTTGAATTCAACGGAGTCGCTGTAACTGTTGTTGTGCCAGCTACTGCTGATGTAAGTACAATTACGTCAGAGCCTGCGCCATTACTGGAAGTAACTGCTTGCCATGTACCAGTTGTAGGTGTACCGGTGTGAGAGGTATTAGAACCAGCAGTCGCTGAAACTACAGAACCCACACCTGTCACTACTACAGAAACAGTTGTAGAAGTATCGGTAGTCAGTGTTACTGTCGCATTACCGCCAACTACTTGATAACCATTTGATGTGTCGTACATTGTTGTGTAAGCAATTGATGGAGCTGCTGAAGCTGATACTGCAGAGAATGAACCTGCAAGTAGAGCTGTTGCAGCAACAACTGCTACACGCTTTAATGTCTTTGACATTGTTTTCCTTTCGGTAGTCGAAATTGAGCCTTTCCCAATTTCGGCTTGGGCGGATTCGTTCTCATAGGTCATGAGAGCGTCTTTTCCACCCGCTTGATTCATCGCACGTGCTGATGAACCAAAATCCCAACCAGATATCCGGATCTGGCTAGGAAACTTAATTTGGAGTTTGCGCATTATTTTGCGCCTCCCTTAGCATCATTGACTGAAACTGCCTGAGCCAACACATGTGTCTTTCCAGCATCTAGGACCAAACGTGTAACGATTGATCGTGGAGCTGCAGCTACATCGCTGCCGCGGTTTCCAGTTGGGATTGAAATCCCGGTATTGATGCTGGAATCTACGAGAATTGTAGCGGTTACCAAGTAGTTGCCATTCGACATACGCTCGATAACGTAGGTGGTATCGCTTACTTGTAGCGGTACCCATGAGCCCTTGATGCCAACTGATGGGTTCACGGCATAGGTTGTGCCTGATGCTGTGACCGTCAGGGTCTGGTCAAGAAGGACATTTGGTCCACCGGATTGGGTAATGGCCTGGCCAGTTACTACCACTCCGGAATCTGTTGAGGTCGGGAAGCCTTTAGTTACATAGAGCTTGCCTTGAGCGCCCTTTGAATCTGTAACTGTGTACCCGGTTGGAACGCCATCTTTATCTAATCCGTAGAAACGGAAAGCGCCGCCCTTAACTGCAGCGTCTGAGCCCCACATCATTGATTCGATCTTCTTAGCCGCAGCTGTAGCAGCCGCGGTTGCTTCTGCTGAAGCAGATGCTGAAGATGAAGCAGATGGGGTATTTGATGGTGTTGAGTTGTTCAAGACTGTAGGTAGAGAAGGAAGGATTCCGCCTTCGTTACCAGTTAATGAATTAAAGCCAAGGAAAGCTGTTAATACCAAGATTAGTGAAAGTGCGACCTTTGATGACTTTTCAGCCAACTTCGCAGCCTTCTTATAAGAGGTAGAGAGCATATCTAGAGCAGTTAGGCCGCGCTTTTCATCGATAACCAACTCGGTAAGTACGCGACGTAGTGAAGCGCGAGCGCGAGATACGGTGTGGCGTACTGAAGATTCTTTGATACCAAGTTCTGCTGCGATTTCTGCAGTTGAACGGCCTTCCATTTCCCACATAACTAGAGCTGCGCGCTCTGCTGGTGAGAGTAGGGCAAGTGCCTGGCGGATGATTGCAGCATCTTCTGCAGCTGCCAAAGTCTCAGCGTGATCGCCGTTATCCTGCCAATTTGCTTCAACCTCTGCCTGGGCATCATCGATCACCACAAGATTTGGGCGGCGGCCTTCTGCACGGAAGTAATCGATGCATAGGTTTTCAATGGTGCGGTGTAGGTAAGCAATTGCGTGCTCTTTTGATTCTAGTTCTGGAGCAGCGAGCATGAACTTGATAAGCGCATCCTGAGTAATTTCTTCAGCCTTAGCGCTATCTTTTAATACACGGTTTGCATGGGTAAGAAGTTCTGCGCGGTTTTCGGTATAGAAAGCACCGAGTTCCGCGACAGACCAAGCTTTCGGTCCTGCGGAGTTCGCGTTCTTCTTAAATGCCACTTACTTGGATCCTTTGTTTTACATAGAGACCCGTCGGCCCCTACATGCACTTCTACGAATCAGAGCCTAATATGTAGCGAACAGAGGACAAAACACCCAAAACGGACAAAACCCCTCATTGAGGGACAACGTCGGCTTTCAAGACACTTTTGTTATTTCAATAAAGGCACATTGGTTCTTATATGCCTTGCAGACTGGGTTAATTTTTGTACCCATACCGATTATCTTAATTTTTAACTTGGGATTTAGTTTTTTCAAGAAAGCCCCAACAGTTTTTGCTCTCTTTATTGATATTTGTTTATTATAAATTGTAGATCCAATTGGTGAGGCATAGCCTTTAATGGTAACTGCAGCAACTTTTTTGATTTGAATTTTCTTCAAAACAGCCAAACTAATATTGGAAAGTTTTGTCGAATCTATCTTAAAACCAACAGGTTGAATTGCCCCAACTGCAACTTTGATTGGTTCATCAATTGTTCCGATTGGATCTTGAGGTGTTGTAGGTTGTTGAATTTGCAATTCATGCCAGACTGCATAAAGCATCACATCTGAAGATGGCTGGAAATTGCTAGATAAAAGAATTTGAGAAGTTGAAGTCAGCGACCAACCCAAGAATTCGAAACCATCTCTAGTAATAACTTCGTTAATACCTGGCAAAATCAAAGTTGAAACATTTGATTCAAGCACATCGATTGGAGATAACGCGAACCACAGATTCTTTACGTTGATATCAAAGTACACACGCCAATATTTCAAAGTTGTAACAGGGGTAGTGGTCGAGCTATTGCCCGAATTGGAAGAATTTGAATTATTGGAAGAACTACTTGAACTATTCGGTGTTGCGCCATTTGATTGAGCACTTGGATCCGAAGTTCCTGCTGAGTTAGTTGCAGTTACTGTAAATGTATAAGTAGCACCATTTGTTAAGCCGGTTACTATGCAAGACAACGTTCCGTTTGTAGAACAAGTCTTTTGAGTATTTCCAACTGCGGTAACTGTATATCCACTTATTGCCGCCCCACCGTTACTAGTTGGCGCGCTCCAAGTAATTGTGGATTGACCATTCTCGTTTGAACCTGCAATGACATTTAAAGGCACGGATGGTTTAGTAGCAGCCACTACCATTTGCGGATCGCTAGTTATAGAACTAGTTGCAACGCCATCAGCTGTGGATGTTCCTAATAAAGTAGAAGTATTCCCAATAATGGAATAAATGCTTGAACCAGCTTTGATATTTGGGTTTCGAATTTCAACGGTAATTGGCTTCCCAACGGCAGTGTCAGGAACTGAACCGTCTGGAGCAAGCCAAGCAACGATTGCGGACACATAAAAAGTACTTGTTGAAGTCAAGATTGCGCGCGCACTAGTGAAATCACTTACAAGATAGATACTAATTGTGGTTCCATCAGGTAATGATCCTGCAGGTACCGAAATACTTACAGAGTTACTAGAAACGGATCCTGAGAAAGTAGCGTCAATTAAACCGTTAGCATTTAAAGTTCCCATCAAGATTCTGGATGATGGAGATACACCAGCTAATGATGATTGCATCCATTGTGCATATAGAGTTGCATTTCCTGTTGGTCGATAACTAGAAGAATTCTTACCAATTAAGTTACCACCAGAACTTGCGTCATACCATCCTTGAAAATCATAATTTGTTCGAACTGGATTTGTTGCTAAATTCAAAGAACTTCCAACTGTTACCGAATCATTTGAATTTGAAGCGCCGTTATAATTTGGATTATATGTAACTGTATATCGTCCAGACCCCCATTTAGCAAAAAGAACCACGGAAGCGGTAGGAGTGTATGTATTGTTAATTACAGACCCATCTCTACTTAGTGACCAACCTTCGAATTCCAAATTCGATCTTTGGTGGTCGCCTACCGAAGGTAGAGTTATCGGATTACCGCCGACCGTGAAAGTGTCATTATTGGATACGCTTCCAGTTGCATTATTCCAGTCATAAGTAATTGAATAAATTTCAGGATTCCATTGAGCTGTAAAAGTTATCGCTGAAGTTCCGAGTGTGAAAATATGGTTAGGTCCATAAATGCGAGATGTTGAGCTCTCTAACCAGCCCGTAAATGTATAACCTGTTCTGGTAATCGCAGATGCCACAGTAAAAGTATCAAAAGCTGAAAGTCCGCTCTGTGTCGGAGTTGTACTACCGCCATTTGGAAGATATGTGACAGTCACTGAGTTGGATATCCAACGTGCGCTCAAAATATGGTTAGTAGAGGTCACGGTGTGGCTATCGCCAGGCAATTTGCGATTCCCAGACTCATCAATCCAGCCATCGAATAAGTATCCAGTTCGACTTGGGCTAGAAATTAAATTAATTACAGATCCATCATTGCAAAGATTAGACACACAATCACTTGAATCCGGAGTTGTGGTAGTCCCGCTTCCTCCATTTAATATATAACTAACCTCAAAAACTTTAGCCCATAATGCAGTTAGCGTTTCATTGTTTGAAGTTATTAGGTAATTACTTCCACCAACATATTTGGTTGTCCCATTATCCCAACCAGCAAATCGATAATTACTACTTGATATTACATAAACTGTGGAGGTATCAAGTGTTGGTAAAGATATCCTTTGATTGTAGGTGTACGTTGCATTAGTTGGAAAATTTTGAACTACATTGCCAGCATTGGTTCCTTGCGAATAAGAAATACTTATATTGTTTGCAGTCCAAACTGCGTAAAGAATTTTGTCGATTGACGAGCTATATGTACTGCCTACTGAACTTCCGGTTGTTGTTTCAGACCAACCATTAAAAGTATAACCAGTACGTGACAGCGTTCCGACAAGTGGCAATGTAATCGCAGTAGATCCAACTGTATGCGTATCGCTTGTTACATCTACCGAGGATCTTTGAGGAGAACCACTTGTAGCGCCATTATTGTTATAAGTAATAGTTATCGTGTTGGCAGTCCAAACAGCATATAAAACAATGTTCTGGGTAGAGAATTGAATTTGTAATCCTGAATTATAAATTGTTCCTGAACCATTGCTATTTATTGACCAACCACCAAAGCTATAACCTTGACGAATCAAACCACTGTAATTGGCTAAAACTGTTGCCGAATCAGAATTGTGGTAAACATTGGTATCAACAGGTACGGTTCCTGAAGTTGCACTATTTGCATTATATGTAACTGATAAATCTGCTGACGCCCAAACCGCATAAAGTGTTATTAAAGAAGAAGTTGGGGTGGGCAAAGTTGCTCCAGCTAGATATGCAGTACCAGAGCAAGACGACCCTGCTTGAACTGCAACAGTGCACCAACGTGAGAAAACATAAGAATTTGGCGCAGTAAATGTATTCGTTTGCGCTGAAAGTGCAATACCACCAAAAGTCTGAGTGGATGGTCCGTTACCCGAACCTGTATTGGCATCATATTGATACTGGTTTCCGTTATAGCTAACTGTTATTTCAATCGATACAGTAAGTGTGTCGCTTCCGGCACTGTTGGTTGCAGTAATTGTGTAATTAGTTGCATTTTGAATCGTAGTTGGCGTACCGCTAATACGTCCTGTAGAGGTACTAAAAGATATTCCGGTCGGCAAGGTTGGTGAAACGGACCAAGATGTTGCTGTTCCTCCAATATTCGATGGTGTAACCGCATTCATCGCTTGGTTTTGTGGTGTTGAAATGCTTGACGGTGAAATTGAAATATCCGGTAAAGATACTGACGCTTGTACTGTGATTGAAATTGCTGCCGAACTGCTGCCAGCGCTATTAGTTCCGGTAATTGTGTACGTTGTAGCTGAGGAAGATGCACTTGGACTTCCAGAAATATTTCCGTTGGATGTATTAAATGATAGTCCGGATGGCAAAGTTGGGGAAATGCTCCATGAAGTAGCAGGCGATCCTGAATTTGAAGGAGCAATGCTTGAAATTGCAATTCCTACATATGCTGTGTAACTCGTTGGAGAATAGGAAATATTAGGTGCTACAGCACTTACTGATATTGTGATTGAAGTTGTGGTACTTCCTGCCGAATTTGTTGCAGTAACCGTATAGCTACTTGATGAAGTTACTCGAGTTGGTGTTCCAGAAATTACACCGCTTTGAGAGTTAAAAACTAAACCTGTAGGTAAATCCGGCGAAATGGACCACGTTGGGAATGTACCTGACGTCGATGGCGTTGCAGCGCTCATTGCCGTATCAAGTGTCAAAGCCAAAGTATTTGGACTATAGGCAATCGAACCAACCGATGCACTCATTGAAGAAATAGTTACAGTTGCAGTGTCACTTCCCGCACTATTTGTTGCTGTAATTGTGTAGGCAGCAGCTGAATTATCACTCGTTGGAGTACCTGAAATTACACCCGTGCTGGTATTAATACTTAGGCCACCGGGCAATGAAGGTGAGATCGACCAACTTGATGCGGTACCGCCACTATTTGTTGGACTTAAAGTTGGCATCGCTGAATTTGTTGCTAATGCAACGGTACTTGGGCTATATGAAATATTGGGCACTGTTAAGGACCAAGTCAAACTGGCGATCGAAGTAAAACCATTTGCAGAAAAGCTGACAGTATCTACACCAACATTGTTGCCCGTATAACAAATATTCGCGATACCGGAAGAATCAGAAGTTGCATTAGTTCCGGACAAACTTGAAACACCCGAAATACTCGCATCAACACGTATTCCAAGTACAGGCGCATTATTCGCATCCAAAACACTTACAGGAATACAAGCTTGTTGGCCCACTGTTCCGCTGGTATTCGAACTAGATAATGTTAGAGCTGCAACGTTTGCAAGTGGCGCAGTATTCGCACCACCGGTGTAAGCATAGGAATCATAATTTCCAGCTCCATATGCTTCGATACCTAAAGCTTGAGTGCTTGTAATTTGATGTGTTCCTGTAGATACGGCTATTTGTGCCGAACTCCAGCTGGAACCTGCAATTGTTCGAAACTGTCCTGAAGAAATTGCAACTCCATCTAATCTGATATCTGAAATGGCTGAAGTTGGCGTCACTAAATTGATATTTGCAATAGAAAGTCCCGTTGGACTTGCAAAATTATAACTACCCAGAAATTGTTGGAAAGGGGTCACGTAAGACATCGAGGGGTCGCCTGTTGTAGTTGTTACACCGTCTACAGCTTTATATGCACCTGTACCACCATTAAACATATAGTGGCCAACAAGAATTGGGTTGTTTGAAGTTATTGCAATGCTTTTATGAGGAGCACTGCCTGTATTTAAATATGCATTAAATGTATAAACTTCGCCTGCGTTTAGTGTTTTTGTAGTTGTCGTTATTCCGGAAGTATCACCTGAAATTGTAATTTGCGTATTATTTTGATCGGCAAGAATTCGATAGCCAGAACCAGTCGTACCGTAATTTCGATAATTTACTGAGTAAAAATTGGTTCCCCAAGAAGAAATTGGTGGCACGCTTTGAGATGCTAAATCGCAGGCACCGCCGGCGTTAAATAGAGAACCAAAATTCACACACTCGGCGCCATTAACTACAGAAATTGGCACATTGCTGCTTATTTCCATTCCAGAATAATCGCCAGTAGATGTTGCAATTTGGTATGAACTATTTGCTGAAATTGAAATGTTGGTAGCTGTGTTTGCAGTCAGGTTTGGAGTACCAGTAACTGAATAAATTGGTTTCAAAGTGACCGTAGCTGCGGACCCCGCAGTCACAATATTGACTGTCTGAGTTCCTACGGAAGCAGGAGTGTAAAGCGTTCTATAACGAGTTCCCCATGTACTGGTTGGATAAAAATTAGTGCAATCAGAAGCTGAAGATTCAATCCAGCATGCATAAACTGATATACCTACCGTTGCGGTAATTTTAATATTTTTACTTTGTTGTCCAGTGGCATTAACTGCAACTCGGTCTTGAGCTGCAACGTTAACAGCAGAAATGCCACCTGAAGTTAAACTCAAATTGGAATTAGCAACGGTGACAGGCCAATCAACCACCGCAGACCCGTTTCCACTAGATGATATATAAATGTTCCAGTTGGTTCCGGATCCTCTTGAAGGAGCTAATGAAATATCAAATGTATATCCGACGGTAGATGTGTCAACGCTTGCAGCATTTGCGGCTGGGGTCGTTATAAAGCTTGTGATTATCGGAAATGTGACCACAAATAGAAGTAAAGCCAAATATTTCGATAACGATTTTGAGAGGTAATTATGATTCGTCATCAATTACTCTCCATTTTCATGAACTCAAAACCGCAAAGGCCCATTTTATTCGCTATATTGAACAGTCATTAAACAGGTTGCTTAATTTTTGCTGAGAATTCCCATACCTCGGGGATAAATCGCCGTGATAAGCGTGCGTTTATACCTTATATATACAAGATTCTGAGCGTGAGTTCCCCACTCATGCGCTCAAAAATTATGCCTCTAGAGGTATAAAAGCTGGCTTTATCCCTGCTGGCTGTTGGGTCTGCCTTTTGGTTGAAGGCTAATACCCGTCGCGAGAAATACGAAATTACCGGCCGGGGAATAGCCAACACCCAAGTCTAAAGTATTGGTCGAAGGTTTCTGCGTAGCGACATGTATTGATCACGCTTGTGGATGCGGAAAACAACAGCATGTGCTCACTTTCTAGCATCGCGGAATGATTTCCGAAATGTCCACACTTTTGCGCCACACAATTGACAGGTACTTTTGTGGCGCATAACCTTTACTCCAGAATCGTATTTCTTAAATCAACGCGCAAGCATCGAATTGGGAGTACTCAAGCTAAGTTTGTAATTAATTCTTATGAACCCGTTGAGAATATTTATATTAATGAAAATAAAAGCGAAGTTAAGTGGATTGGAATAGACGCAAAAGAGCGAGAGCTTGAAATCATCGGTGTGATTGAGAATTCAGTTTTGATCGTAAAACATGTAATGCCAACAGTGTTTAGGAGAAATAAGTAATGTCCAAATTTACAACTCGCTACGTTGTTAACCCACTTCCTGAAGACGAAACTCGAGATGAAGATTATGTTGATTTAGATAAAGAAGAAATTTATCTTTCAGATGGAACCCGACTTACTGAAGAGATTGCAAACAAATGGGCGGATGAAATTGAAAATGATCCACGTTATTCAGGGCGTCCATCACTGACTGGCAAAAAAGAAATTTCACCAGAAATAAAAGCTCGAGTACCGCAACGTTTGAAGGACTTTACACAGCAGTTAGCAGATGAAAGAAATTTGACAGTTTCATCGGTAATCAGAACTGCTTTATTCGAATACTTAGAAAGAAATGGCGAATTTGTTCACGAGGTAACAGAAGCTAAACCAAAGCGTTCAAAGGCTTCGGCTTGAATGATCGTTATGCAATGGTAATTGAGCTCACTTTTAATAGAGATTACATACTCCAATTTTAGGAACATTCATAGTTGGGCGTTTTCTCCATTCTAAGTCTTCCGACATTTGAATTGGTAAACCTTCTATTGAATGCCATTGAGCGAAAATAAATTTAGGAAAAAGTTCTTCATCATAATTAAACGGGTTCACCCAAAGTTGAGGTGAGTCAAAATGCGGTTGTTCAGGATCGAGTCGAGAGAGTAAAAGCACGGCCGACAAATATTCATCTGGTTTTTCTCGATTCCAAACACCATCATCTAATCTGACTGTTTCACTAGAGCCATTTGGTTTGATTCTTACAGCTAACGAGCCATATAAAGCCCCCTCTCTATGAAAAGAATCAGATCTACCCATAAATGTATCTTCGACAATCATTAAAATATATGGAAAATTCAAATTACCATATCTTTTTCTTTTACGTTCTATTTTTGTTTTCAAATCTTCTTTATCGGTAATGTAAATATTTTGTGGTTTTTGACTTAAAGCAACTAATACCTGACTTTTCCCACGATTTTTTTTCTTAAGCAGGCCAATCTCAAAGCTCCAACCGCTTATTTCAAATTTTTCACTAAAAGGATTTGGGAAAGTAATTTCGTCCGGAACTAATTCATATTGAAACTTTTTCAAGTAATTGATTGCATAGATTTTAATCTGATTTAGCGACGGTGTTTGATTATTCCATTGATCGCAATTTAAGTATATAAAGAAGTCATCGTTCTCAATTTCATTGATTACCTGTAAAATACTTTCCCAGTTTTTAATCTCAGGATTATTTGTTTCTGATTCTATGTGTGTGACTTCCAAATAGAAGCTCTGGCCCCCTTTTGAAATTTTAAAATCTGGGAATTTATTACTTTTTGCGCTTGAATCACTTCGCTTCACCGTCCAGCCTAAATACTGAAACAACGCATTTGCATAAATTTCTGCTACGGCACCCTGTCTTTGATTATCGATTGGGCTCGATAGTCTTTTAAGTATGTCCGTCTCTTCAAAATTCCAATATCGCAGCCAATTATTCAATCGAGACCGGCCTAGCAAGGCATATTCACTTGCATCATTTTTAATCCATTCAAGCCAGGGTGAGGACCGAGTGGATTGAATTGATCCCATTGGTTCAGGAAAGAATGGGTCTAGTATCATTTAATTCCAAAGTACTTTCTCATCTCGAGAACCTGCTCTTCTGTTAACCCCCATCGCTTTTCCCCTTCAGCAGTTTTTGGCGGATACGCTGGTAGCCAACCTTTTTCTAATACAGCTTTTTCATGTCTTATCTCAGCCTTACGTTTGCGCTCAAGTGCGTCTTGCCAATTAAAAGCCAAACCTGAAGTGACTGCCGCTTGCATTTCCTCGTGAATTATCTGCATAGCCTTTATAGAAGCTACAAGTTCATTTTCATCTTCCATAGCGTGCATCCTCCCGCCACCCACCGACAAAAGTCAGCCCGATGCCCAGTCAGAATGTGGATAAGTTGCTTACTCGGTTCGAGAAACTGCGAGATACAAAGTCCGATAACTAAGCACAACGCAGAAAAACCAACCAAGAAATCAAACTCCCGATTCTTAAGAATTAAATCTCGGCAGCTTGCCCTCAGCCGCACGCCCAGCCAATGAAGGCGCCTGCGCATCCTTAGGGGAGAGAATCAACCCCATGTCGCCAACAAGTTCCAGTGGCCACTTAATTCCAAGCTCTGGATCATCCGGTTTAATCTCAAACTCTTCGCTCGGCGAATACGGCGAATCCTGCTATCAGGAAACTATCGCCTATTCTTTTACCCTATGAGCGACAAGAAGAAAGTAACTGTAACAGGCGCCGCCGGCTTTATTGGCATGCACTTAACAGATCTTCTTCTCAGCCAGAATTTCGAAGTCGTGGGAATAGATAACTTAAAACCTTCTTATGGCGGAAATTGGTCCAAATTAAGAAAAGATTACTTAGAGAATAAGTTTCCGATCAAAATTCAAGAATTAGATTTGGCTGTTAATTCGAATCTTGGCGAACTTATCGCATCGATGAAAAATTCAGACTACGTCATTCATTTGGCAGCTTGGCCCGGTGTCAGATTCAGCCAAACAAATCCATACGAATACAGTCAAGCTAATCTAAATGCGTTTAACAATGTTCTGGAAGCAATCAAAGAGACTAAACCACATAAATTCCTTTTTGCATCCTCATCAAGTATTTATGGTGATCTGGGAAGTAACGGCGCTGTTAAAGAAAATCAAGCTACAGGTTTAAACTTAAAAAGTTTCTACGCAGCCACAAAGTGGTCAAATGAACTCTTAGCCCAGCAACATCAAGCGATTACACAAATTCCAAGTATTGCGCTTAGATTCTTCACCGTTTTTGGTGAATTCGGGCGTCCAGATATGGCTTACTGGAATTTCTTGGAAAATACATATCTGGAACAACCTATAAGTCTTTATGGAAAAACAGGCGGAAGTCGCAATTACACATATGTTAAAGACGCCGTAAATATTGTTTCCAAACTTCTTTCTTCTGACATTACTGGATTCGAAGCTATAAATGTTTCATGCGGAAAGCCCATGGAAACAATAAAAATGCTTGAAATTTTAGGTAGTGCCATAGGGAAAGAGCCAAAAATTGAAATCACGGATCGCCCATCGGTTGATGTTGAAAAAACTTGGGCAGATCTTACAAAAATTGAAAGCTTGACCGGAAATACATCACAGACACCGACCGATGAAGCCATTAGTAATTTCGTCAATTGGTATTTGAAAGAAGTAATTAAATAATGTGTGGAATTGCGGGCTTCATACATCAAAACTCATGCGATGATACATGTTTGAAAATTGAAGCGAAAATTCAAGAATTACAAGAATGCCGTGGCCCAGATGCACACAGCACTTGGTCAGAAACCAAAAATGGCGTCACTTACCATCTTTACCACCAGAGATTACGTATCCAAGATTTGTCTGCTGCTGCAGATCAACCGATGCACTCGAACGAGAAATCAAACACGCATATTGTTTTTAATGGTGAAATTTATAACGTGGATGAAATGCGTACTACATTTCTTGGTAACAAGACTTTACATACTCATTCTGATACCGAGATATTACTCGAATCATTAGCGTTGAATCAACCAAAGGAAGTTTTGACCCATATAAGAGGAATGTTTGCATTTGGATTAGTAAATATAGATAAAAACACACTCTTGCTGGGTCGTGACCGCTTCGGTGAAAAACCTCTGCATTTTTGGCGAGACCAATCCCAAATAGTATTCGCTTCACAATATGATTCGATAGTTGAATCAATGAAAATACTAAATATCCAGATCGAATTTGATCAAGAATCAATATATGAATATTCACTTTATTGATACTTCCCATATCATGCATCACTCGTTAGAGGCGTTGAAAAACTTGCACCAAATTCATTATTAGAAATTACTTTCAGCGAAAATCTCTTGATTCAACAACAAGAACTGTGGTCCGAAAAATGGCAAACTGGGTCGCCTTCAGATTTACCCTTCGAGAAGCTGGAAACAGAACTTGAAGAAGCTATAAAGCTACAGCTAATCGGAGACGTGCCAATCGGAGTGTTTCTCTCTGGCGGATGTGATTCGACTTTGGTGAGTGCATTGGCACAGAAACTTAATAAATCACCTATTCATTCCTTCTCGCTTGGATTTGAAAATGTTGCATTTGATGAGTCTAACTTTGCTCTAAAAGCTGCACTGCAAATTGGTACCAACCATCACGCATTGACCATGTCCGCTCAAAATGCTGCTGAAATTTTGCCATATGTATTAAAGGCATATGCGGAACCATTAGGAGATCCTTCAGTACTTCCCACTACTTTTATATCAAGGGAAGCACGTAAGCACGTAACTGTAGTACTCACTGGCGACGGAGCCGATGAACTTTTTTTTGGATATGGAAGATATTCAAGATATTTAGAATTAGAGAAATTCGAAAAAACAATACCTTTCGCTAATTCTTTTTCAAGTATTTTAAGATTGATAATTAAATTTTCGCCACGAAAATTAGTTGGGAAATTGCTAAGAATTGCTTCAGCGCTGAGCACTGATTCAAAGGGTCAAAAATATGTTTCACTGATTGGATTTAAACATATTGCTCCATTCTTGGATGTTGATGATTTTGAAAAAATTACACAACAATCATTACAAAGGCTTTGGAATAAAGGTACCGCAGGTTTAAGTATCAACCGACTTAGGGAAATCGACTCTGACTCGTATTTGACTGACGATATTCTTGTAAAGGTAGATCGTGCGGCCATGGCTTTTGGCTTAGAAACTCGAGCCCCTTTCTTGGACCAAAAAGTTAATCATTTATCGCAAATCGCGCCGCTGGCATGGCTAAATTCTTCTGAGCAGAAACATGCAATTAAGCGGGTTCTGGAGAAACATGTATCTGATGACATATTCCGTAGGCAAAAAATGGGTTTTGGCGCACCACTTCAAGATTGGTTTAAAACTTCGTTGAATTCTTGGGGCCAAAATTTAGTAGAAAACTTTAAGTGGGATTCAATAAACGTTGACTCCAGATTGGTTCAAGACTTGTGGAATAAAACATTGAGAACCGAAGAGGACTTCTCAACTTATTTATGGATGTTATTTGTCCTGGCTGCCGCAATAGAAAAATTAAAATGAAAATACTCTTAGTAGTAGGTAGTTCAAATGTTGGAGGTGCCGAAAAACAAGCATTGTTATTGGCTCAAAATCTGAGTAATCAGTTTGAAGTTACAATGCTATTTTTAGGTCCTAAAGGTAATCTAAATTTAAGGCAGTACTCCGAATCAATTAATATACTCGAATCTGGAGGAAGCACCAAGTCAGATTTGAAGCACATATTCAGGACGATTCTCCAACTGAAACCAAATGTTCAAATAAACTTTCTGTACCGAGCAGATACTATGGCCGGATTAGTAGGCAAGTTTTTGCGTGTACCACGAATAATAAATTCCGCGAGAAATACAAACTGGCCGAAAAATACAAGAATTAAAAGAATGTTACTCAAATTATCATCAAAGTTTGTTGCTGACTATATTGTTGCTAATTCTGAGAAGGCTAAACAATGGCATGAAATCATTGGTTATCCGAGTTCTAAAATCCATGTTATTCCGAACTTCATTCAAAATTATGATATTGATAATTCCCAATCGGGAATAAAGTTTTTTGACAGACCAATTCGATTGGGTATCGCCTCTCGAGCCGTTGATGGTAAAGGTCATTCAACCCTAATAAAAGCGGCGGAAATCTTGCAAACCGAAGGCATCAATTGTGAACTTTGGTTCATTGGATTCGGAATACCTGAGTGGATGGAAAATAACAAGCAACTTCAAAAAAGCACAGTTAGAAAGAATATCCTGCCTGGTAAAACAGATCTAACCAATTGGTACAAGCAAATAGATATTTACTGTGGGGTTTCCGAATCATGGGAAAGTGACTCAAATTCAGTTAATGAGGCGGTTTTGCAAAACCGCCCCATAATTTTAAGCGATTTGTTCTCAGAAAATCAATTTTCTCCCTCACCTTTTCGATGTATCACTGGCTCGCCGCAAAGTGTTGTCAAAGGAATTAAAGAAATAGTTGCTAGTGATAAGTCGATTTTGAATAAGGAGTTAAAACTGCGTAGAGAGAATTTAATATTGACTCATGATTCTGAATTAATCCTAAGCAAATGGATTCTACTTTTCGCTAATGCTAAGAATACTCAGACCTGCATTTAATCTTGCTGCATTAATTGCGCTGTACCAAGACTTACCTACTATTTCCCATGCGTATTCCTCAGAAAGCTTTCGTGCATTTCTTGATAGTTCATCGCGCATGTACGAATCTTCGATTAATCGAGATATAGCCTTCGCGAGTTGATCAATGTCTTCCGTGGGTACAGCTACTAAAGATTTTCTTTTTTCGAAATCAGCAATCACATCCGATGATTGAGTGGAAATAGTTGGTGCACCGCAAGCAATTGATTCAAGAACAACGTTTGGAAAGCCTTCATATTTAGATGAAGAAATAAATATTCCACAAGTAGATAATGCTTCGCGTACATTCGCTATTGGCGGCCCAAAATGAATATTCCGGATTGAGAGTTCTTCAGATAGAAAATAGTAGTTGCTGATATCCCCGCGGCCAAATATGCTCAATTGCCAGTCAGAATATTTCTCATTTATTCGAGACCAAGCTTTAATGAGAGTTTCATAATCTTTTTGTGCGTCAAATCGACCTAAAGACAATAAAGTTTTTGTACGACTATATTGTGAGAAATTATCCAACAAGTGCGTTTCTAGGTGATTTGGTGTTATTACTGCGTCTACTCCCCACATTTCTTTTACCAATGATTGAAATCCAAAAGTTTGGACGCTACAAATTGCACCGTGTTTGTAAATATAGGGTCTGAGTATGTTTGCAATCCGATGAGTTGGGTGAACTCTTGGGTCTGGAGATATCCTCTCTGAAACAATTACTGGAATTTTCGACGCTAAGAGTGCAATTGCAAGAACTGATCCCAAGAAACTCTCGAATCCTATAAATACATCTATTTTTTCTCTCTGACAAAAACGGCGGAATTTGTATAATTTCCAAATTAGATTACATTTATTAGCAAAAAAAGTAGGTAAAATTCTGGAGAATTTACTATTTGATTCGAATGGATTTAGAGTAAATCGACGAATTCCATTTGGAAGAGAATAGAAATCTTTGTTGTCGTGCCAGGTAAGAATTATTACTTCGTTTTTGTCTTCAATTAAAGACTCGGCCAATTTTAAAGCAGCTCTCTCTGCCCCACCTTGTTGAAGGGAATTTACGCCAATTAGAATTTTCAATTTAACATTCTCAATTTGTCGCTAATCCACTATACACTCTGAGAATGATACAAGGGTTAAAAAAAATATACATCAAGCACCCTACTCAATCTCTTGTATTCAGCTTTTTGGTCGCTTATCTAGTGCCAAGAATTAGCACATTTCTTGTTCATGGACCCTTTTCAGAGCCAGACACGGGTGGCTATAGGACATTCTCGAATAACTTTGGATTCACTAACGATCTTGCAAAAGTAAGTATTTTAGGTAATTCTTTCCGGCCATTCCCAGTAAATTTAATTTACGCAATCATGCCAAATGACAACTTTAGAGTCATCTCACAAATCATTCTTGGAGCCTTTTCTTGGTCAATTTTTATCATTCTCATGAGCAAAGATCGCAGGCCACATTGGGTAACTTTTGCATTTGCAATTATCTTTACATTGGTGCCTGGTATGGTTTATCGCGATCTTGCCTTGTTGCCGGATTCGATTTCTTTATCGTTTTTTATTTTGATATTCTCAATAATCGTTTGCGGACGTACCAAATCAATTCCAACTCGAATTCTAATTTTCATATTAACCGCCATGCTTGTTATTCAAAGACCTACTATATGGATCGCCACTTTTCTGCTAGGAATGGCATTCGGCATAATTTCGATTAAACTTCGAAGCAAAGTCTTCTTATGCTTAACAAGTTTGTGTTTAATAGTTTCGATTTTTGGATTTAGTTATAATCAAAAACAGTCGCTGCACGGTTGGCCAAAATACTTTCAAACAGAATATCCAGTTACTAAAAATGCGTTCCCAATTGGATTATTAATTTGGAAAGACAATGTTCTACATAATGATTGGTCGAAGGCCTTGAAAGAGTCTGACTACCCCGAATGTGGAGACATATTGTCAAAAGACCCCGGACCTTGGGAATATTCCGTTCGAGTTTTTGGAAATTGTAAAGAAGCCTCCTTTTGGTTATCCACGAATTTTTACAAATTTTATCTAGATACTCTAATTCATCATCCGCGTTTATTTATAAATCAAATAGCTACTGAGTTCCCTAAAGCATTCGTTCCTACTCCAGATCCATTTGTTTTCGAAAAAATATCATCAGTGGGGTGGATACCGAAAATTCCAAGTTTCGATTTGATAGGTTTATCAAAATATAGTGGGCTTAACTATATTTTGAGTAATAATCCGCTGGTCTTTTGGTCACCGATTTTCCTATTTCTTTTAATTTTCAATAGAAGGAATATTGATCTTAGTAAGAGAAATTTCTATCTTTTAATATCTGTTAGTTTTGCACTTGCTATCAACATCTTTGCAAACAATATTGTCATGCCTTCGGATACTTTTCGGCACAATCTTCCTTCCAACTTTGGTATTTTTTTGATGTCATATTGGTTTGTCACCAATATCAAGAGATCTTCTGAGTAAAATTCTCAGATAATGGAGGTAATCAATGTTTGCAAAAGATAAGTCATGCTGGCTTTGCAAAGGAAATGTATTTGCCTATGATAATTTTGAGGCACTGTCACAGCCAGATTTGTCTCCCGAAATGTTTAGAATTACAGATGCAAACTATGGAAAATCTCTACCTAGATTTAAGTGTGTTATGTGTGGATTTATTCAATGTGACGTGTCATTTGAGCTAATAGAGTTTTACAATCTCATGGAGGATGTTGAGTACGAACAAGGATTGATAGCACGTAAAAAGCAAGCAATTAAGTTGATTTCAAAAACTGGGATTACTCAAAACAAAAAGTGGCTAGATGTAGGTTGCGGAGTTGGAATACTAGTTTCTGCTGCAAGTGAAATGGGAATTTACGCGCAAGGTGTTGAGCCGTCGAAAAAATTAGCTGATAATGCAAAAAATAATGGGCTTAATGTATTTCATGGTACTTTGGATACTCTCAATTTTAATAATTCCAGCTTTGATATAGTCTCACTTATAGACGTGATAGAGCACGTTGATAACCCAAATGAAATTATTGCCCAATGTGTTCGTTTATTAAAACCCGGTGGTAGGTTATTGATTTCTACCCCCGATTCGCAAAGTATATTTGCAAAAATATTGAAATCAAATTGGTGGCATGTGCGTGTAGCCCATGTGGGATATTTTAATAAGCAAAATTTGAATTCCCTGCTTCTAAACCACTCCATTCAACCAGTGAAATGGTTTAGACCTAGGTGGTATTTTGAAATTGGATATTTATATAATCGTATTCGCGCTTTTCTGCCGTTCTTGCCCAATCTGTCAAAGCCTAAGACGCTCTTGGATGCAGTCATACCCTTAAACCTTGGAGATAGCTGGGCAGTTATTGGAGAATTACGTGAAATTTAACAATTATTTAAGTATTGCTAGGCCAGATCATTGGATCAAAAATATCTTTGCTTTGCCTGGATTTATGTTTGCTGCTTTATTTTCGCATAGTTTCTCATTGAATTATTACTGGCACTTTGTAGTGATAATAATTATTTTGTGTCTCGCATCAAGCGCTAACTACACAATAAATGAATGGTTAGATAGAGATTCGGACAAAAATCACCCTACTAAATTTACTCGACCAGCAGCACTTGGATTTATAGAAGGAAAATATGTCCTTATTCAATATATTGTTCTCAGTACTTTAAGTTTAATCTTTTCTTCTATTATCAACATTAAATTTTTGTTTCTTACTTTCACGTTCTTGCTATTAGGCATTTCGTACAATGTCAAACCACTTCGCACAAAAGACAGAATTATTCTGGACGTTATCTCGGAGTCGGCAAATAATCCTGTGCGTTTTCTTTTTGGTTGGTACGTGGTTTCGCCAAATTTTCCACCTTCAAGTGCCTTATTTGGTTATTGGGCGTCTGGAGCTTTTTTAATGACCCTGAAGCGTTATGGAGAAAAAAAGCAGTTTTCTGGAAATAATGAGATGACTCAGTCACAGCTGGCTAAATATCGAATATCATTATCGATTTATACGCAACAACAACTTTTTTCGATGGCGCTTTTTTTTGCTATTTTGTCTGCTAGTTTTTTTGGAATTTTCTTGAGTAAGTATTCGCCTTTGATGGTGATGGCTATACCAAGCACTGCGATGACCTTTGTTGAATATTTCCGACTCTCAGAGCTGCCGGATTCTCCTGCACAGCATCCTGAACTTTTATATAAGGAAAGGAAACTCTTATTGTGGGCATCTTCCGTAATTCTGCTTTGTTTTATTGCAATAGGATTTGAGAGGTGAATAGAAACACTCTTTTAGTCGTCGATTTAGACCATACCATAATCACTTTTGATTCATTCAAAAGCTGGTTTTGGAGATTGGTCATTAAACATCCTCTCCGGTTATCAACCAACTTATTCAAATTCAGAAATCTCAATTACCGTATAAATGTCAAACTATCTTCAATAATTACATTTTCTGAGCTCCCGTTAAGTAAAAAGAAATATTTATCCAAAGAATTTGCACGATTAATCTACAAAAGAATCCCACAGGAATTTCTTGATTATCTTGATAATATAAAGCCGACACGTGTTTTCTTAATGAGCGCAAGCCCGCATGTTTACGTCGAAGAGTTATGCAGAATTCTAAATTTTGACGGCCAAGGTACAACAATTGCTGATAACAACTTGTATTTACTAAAGGGTTTGCATAAAAAAGCAGCTTTGGTTTCTTACATTTTAGAAAACAGTTTGAGTGATTTCCGCACTATTGGTATCGGTAACTGTCCGGACGATTTGCCTTTCTTGGAAGAATGCGATTTGTCTTTCAATTTTATTTCCCTTAAATATACCGAATCATTAGGTAGTTTTAATATTCCGAATGTTAGAAATTGGAATGAAGTTTCTTTATTAACAATTTAACTAATACATAAGTCAATTACTTATTTTCAGCTTCCCACGCACGACGACCAGCTAATAATTCTTGCGCTCGAACCATATCGAGCGCCTCCAAAGTATCGCCACGTCGCAATGTCGCATTAGTTTCGCCATCAGTCACATACATTCCAAAGCGACCATCCTTAACGAGAATGTGCTTGCCAGTAACGGGATCAACGCCAAAGTCCTTAAGTGGTGGCTTTGCCACACCGCGGCGGCGTTCCTTTGGTTTCGAATAAATCTCAAGTGCTTCATCTAACGTAATAGAAAAAATCTGATCTTCAGATGACAACGTGCGTGAATCAGTGCCGGCTTTTAAGTAGGGGCCATAACGACCGTTCTGCACAGAGATCTCTTCGCCTGCAGAGTTGGTACCAAGAATGCGAGGAAGTGCAAGTAGCTTCAGAGCATCTTCATATGTAATGGTATTTAAATCCATCGTAGAAAATAGCGATGCAGTCTTTGGCTTCGGTAAATCATCTTTCTTGATGCGCTTTGGTTTACCAGTCTTTGGATTAATAACTGGTTCAGGTTCTGGAAGAACTTCAGTGACATATGCGCCGTAGCGACCAGATTTTGCAATGATTGGGAAACCTGTTTCAGGATCGATGCCGAGTTCGCGTTCGCCAGATGGTTTTGCAAGCAATTCGATTGCATAAGCAAGATTCATCTCATCAGGTGCGGTGCCTTCTGGGATGTTTGCGAATTTACGATCATCGCCTTGGCCTTGTTGGACATATGCACCGAAGCGACCGACGCGGATTTCAATGTCATCAGAGAGTTTCATGGTGTTGATCTGTTGTGCGTCGATAACGCCAAGGTCAGCTGCAAGTTCGTTAAGGCCAGGTTGGCCGTCGTGGCCGTAGTAGAAATTGCGAAGCCAATCGATACGTTCTGCTTCACCGGATGCGATCTTGTCCAGATCTTCTTCCATGGATGCAGTGAATTCATAATCAATAAGTTTTGAGAAGTGTTGTTCTAATAGACCGACAACAGAGAAGGCAAGAAATGTTGGAACGAGTGCGCGGCCGCGTTTCATGACATAGCCGCGGTCTTGGATGGTTTGGATGATGGATGCGAATGTTGAAGGGCGGCCGATGCCGAGTTCTTCTAGTTTTTTAACAAGGGTTGGTTCGGTATAGCGTGCAGGAGGCTTAGTTTCGTGGCCTTCTGTGAGGATTTCAGAGACGGTGACTTTCTGGCCTTCGGACATAACCGGTAAGCGGCGGTCGGTTTTTTCATCGTCGGTGTTGTTTTCATCGACAACGTCATCGTATGCAGCTAAGAATCCTGGGAAGGTAACAACTGATCCGTTAGCTCTCCAGATCGTATTCTTTTTATCTGAAGTGGTTGCTTCAAAATCAACGCGTTGTTGCATCTTCTTAGCATCGGCCATTTGAGATGCAACGGTGCGCTTCCAAATTAAATCGTAGAGTGCGAATTCATCGCGTGAAAGTTCAGGTGCAAGTTCGCCTGGGGTTTTAAAGGTATCTCCTGCAGGGCGGATTGCTTCGTGGGCTTCTTGTGCGTTTTTAGATTTACCTTGATAGACGCGTGGTGAATCTGCAACATGGTCTTTGCCGTAAAGAGATTGTGCGGCATTGCGTGCAGCGTTGATAGCTTGCGCAGATAAATTAACGCTATCGGTACGCATGTAGGTGATGTAACCGTTTTCGTAAAGTCGTTGTGCAACGCGCATGGTGATCTGTGCGCCCCAACCAAGACGAGAACCCGCATCTTGTTGCATGGTCGATGTAGTAAATGGTGGCTTTGGGCGTTCGGTGCGTGGGGATTCTTCGATTGATTTAACGGTGAGCGGTACGCGCTTTAGTGATTCGGCAAGTTGCTTTGCGTTTGTTTCATCGAGCAGCAGAATGTTTGCGGCGTTCTTCTCTTTTAGCGCGCCTTGTTCGTTGAAGTCATTTGTTGCCGCAAGTTTTTTATCGTCGACAGAAAGTAAACGTGCGTCGAAACCGAGTTCGCACTTTGCAGTTAAGTCCCACCATGATGAAGAAATAAATGCCATGCGTTCGCGTTCACGTTCGACGATTAAGCGAGTAGCGACTGATTGCACGCGGCCGGCAGAGATGCGCGGCATAACTTTCTTCCAGAGAACTGGGGAGAGGCGATAGCCGTAGAGGCGATCTAGTACGCGGCGGGTTTCTTGTGCGTCAATTAAGTGATAATCAAGGTCGCGGGTTTCGTGGACCGCTTTTTGAATAGCTTCTTTGGTGATTTCGTTGAAGACCATGCGCTTGATTGGAATCTTTGGTTCTAGTGTTTCAACTAAGTGCCACGCAATGGCTTCGCCCTCGCGGTCTTCGTCGGTAGCCAGGATTAGTTCATCGGCTTCTTTCATCAGAGCTTTTAGTTCTGAGACTTTGCCTTTTTTATCTGGGTTGATTACATAAAGCGGTGCGAAATCATTTTCGATGTCGACGCCCTCTTTGGACCATGCGAATTTTTTAACTTCTTTAGGGATGTCGGCGGCGCGTTGTGGCAGATCGCGGATGTGGCCGACTGATGCTTCGACGATGTATTCATCGCCCAGGTAATCGGAGATTTTGCGAGCTTTAGCGGGGGACTCGACGATTACTAGTTTTTTAAAGTTGCCATCAAATGGCGGGCGAACTTTTGGCGCAGCCGAGACCGATTTTTTCGCAGCCTTCTTCGCTGCTTTTTTTACGGTTTTCTTTTTTACTGCGGCCATTTGGTTTATTTAAATTCCTAAAAGTATTTGTTGGGGAAAGTTAAATGTGGAGAACCGACAACTGAATGTCGACTCTCCACATTAGGTTACAAACTATGCAATCGATGTTGATTTACGACGGTTATGTACAAGGCCGCCAACGATGATGAATGTAGCTAATGCTGCAATCGCCATGCTGATGGTGCTCTTATCTTCGAGTGATAGCTTCACGATTAATGGAGTTACAAGAAGACCGACCAAGTTCATTACTTTGATAAGTGGGTTGATCGCAGGGCCAGCGGTGTCCTTGAAAGGATCGCCAACGGTATCGCCAACAACTGTTGCAGCGTGTGCATCAGAGTGCTTTCCACCGTGGTTGCCATCTTCGACCATCTTCTTTGCGTTATCCCAAGCGCCGCCTGAGTTAGCTAGGAAAACCGCCATCAAAGTACCGGTTGCGATTGCGCCTGCAAGGTATGCACCAAGTGCGCCAACGCCAAGACCGAAACCAACTGCTATTGGCGCCATAACTGCAAGAACGCCAGGGACTGCTAGTTCACGGAGTGAATCGCGGGTGCAGATATCGACAACTGCGCCGTATTCAGGCTTCTCGGTGCCCTTCATGATTCCTGGGTGCTTTTCAAATTGTCGACGAACTTCGACAACAACTGCACCAGCTGCGCGAGATACCGCGTTGATTGCAAGACCTGAGAACATAAATACAACTGCTGCGCCGATCATTAGACCAACGAGGTTACGTGGATCTGCAACGTTAAGTACGCCTTGGAATTGGAGCGCTAATTCATCTGCAGACTTACCTGCATTGATAACTGCTTCCTTGATTGCATCTGTGAATGCACCGAATAGTGCAGTAGCTGCAAGAACAGCGGTTGCAATTGCAATACCTTTTGTAATCGCCTTTGTTGTATTACCAACAGCGTCAAGTGAGGTAAGGATCTGTGCGCCTTCGCCCTTAACATCGCCAGACATTTCTGCGATGCCTTGTGCGTTATCTGAAATTGGGCCGAAGGTATCCATCGCGACGATAACGCCAACGGTGGTTAGAAGACCAGTACCTGCAAGTGCGATTGCAAGAAGTGAAAGTGTGATTACGCCGTGGCCTAATGAGAATGCGCCGAATACTGCAGCAGCGATTAGCACTGCGCTATATACAGCTGATTCAAAACCAACAGAGATACCAGACAAGATAACTGTTGCTGCGCCAGTCTTTGATGATGCTGCAACGTCGTTTACTGGACGCTTGCCAACTTCGGTGAAGAAACCGGTAAGCATTTGAATTGCAGCTGCGAGCGCGATTCCGATTAATACTGCGCCGAATGCGAGAACGCGTGGGTTTGCATCTCCTGCTGCGTCGATCGCTTCTTGTGAAAGACCAGTTAGCATGCTGAATTTCGCTGGTAGATAGGTAAATGTTGCAAGGCCAGTTAGGACTGCAGAGATAATCGCTGACATAAAGAATGAGCGATTGATTGATGCCATTGCAGACTTATCTGTGCTGCGCATACGTGTTAGGAAGATTCCTAGTACTGCGGTAATGGTTCCGATTGCAGGAACGATTAGTGGGTAGATCAGACCGCTATCGCCGAAGCCTGCCTTACCAAGAATTAACGCTGCAACAAGTGTTACTGCGTAAGATTCGAAAAGGTCCGCTGCCATACCTGCGCAGTCACCGACGTTATCGCCAACGTTATCTGCGATTGTTGCAGCGTTACGTGGGTCGTCTTCTGGAATTGATTTTTCAACTTTACCAACAAGGTCTGCTCCGACGTCTGCCGCTTTGGTGAAGATACCGCCGCCGACGCGCATAAACATCGCGAGCATCGCTGCGCCGAATCCAAAACCTTCAAGAACTGATGGTGCATTTTCGCGGTAGATAAGAACTACAACTGATGCGCCAACTAGGCCAAGGCCAACGGTCAACATACCGACGACGCCACCGGTGCGGAATGCGATCTGCACTGCGCCTTCGGATGACTTCTGGCGTGCTGCCTCTGCAACGCGAACGTTTGCGCGCACTGCAAGCCACATACCTTGGTAGCCAACGAGCGCAGAGAAGCCTGCGCCGACTAAGAAGAATATTGAGCGGCCAACTTTGATTTCAGTTGTGCCAGGAAGTGCAAAGAGTAGAACGAAAACAATTGCGACGAAGAATGAGAGCGTCTGGAATTGGCGGTGCAGATATGCAGCTGCGCCTTCTTGGACTGCTTGCGCGATTTCGCGCATCTTGTCGGTGCCATCTGCCTTTGCAAGGATCTGGGCGCGTAGCGCGGCTGCGATTGCGAGCGCTGCTAACGAGATTGCCAGAACGATGTAGACATAGGTCAGGTTTGTGCCTGTTACTTGCACGAGTGATGAGCTTTCAGCTCGCATTAGTGCTCCTTCGTTGGAGTTGGGCGCTCTTCCCTTTTTGAATGCTGCAGATGATTTCGCGTAGCAATTTCATCTTTAGCAAACCAGGTGAAATCGCTTCCAGCCCGTGAAGGGCCTTGGCCGCCTTACCTTGCGAGCGCGTTACGGCGTAAGTATGAGGGGAAATCTGGGAATTGGGCAAGTTATACCTCTTATATAGGCGAAGAAATTGGTCACTCCACCCCTGAGTCCTAGGTGGCCACCTTCCAGCCCCGGCGCCCACCAAGATCAACTAGGCCATAACCAGAAATCTTTTAATCCATAACTGTTGATAACCCGAGCTCAATTGTCAGACCTCTTCTCAAGGATTCATTTATTGAAAGTTGGTTCTGGAACTTCCTGCAGATCGAGTGCTAACACATTTACCAGCGATTGCAAATGGTTTTCCAAAACTGACCTTCACAACACTAAGAATTTTAAGTACTTATAAGTACTTAAAAACGTGAGTGTTTCGAAGTAGCACTTTTACAAAGGGGGTTTGATGTTATCTAAGTATCGTCAACGACAGGTTTTATCTCTCGATTTAGAGCGCCTCCGCAGATATGCAGTGGCCACTCCAATGTACGGATGGATAAAAACTTACCGATATTTGTTTGATCTCTCTCAAACCGATTTAGGCCGTCTATTGGGAGTAACGCAGAAGCGAATTGATTTCATTGAAGAAAAAGAAGGCCAGGGGCGCATTGAACTTGCAACGCTGAATCGAATCGCAGAAGTATTTGATTCTGAGCTTTATTACATATTTATTCCTAAGAAACCTCTTGAAGATATTCGCAAAGACGTTATCAACAAGAGTTATCAACAGAAATTTGGCTGTGAAGTAGAAGCAGCGAGAGCAACTGATTACAAGATTTCACGACTAAAACTTCGTGGAATATATGGTCAAGACCCAACTTTGTTTTAATTCTCTGCGAATTGTCATACCGGGGAAGCACAATAGGCCCATGGAATATTTCGACAAACTACTGACTTTAGGTCAACACTTGTCATCCGAGCGCCAATTTGAACTTTACGAATTCTTGAGAAAAGAAAATTGCGAAAATTATTTGGAAATACTGCGGTTAGTAAAGCGAGATAAAGTTGTTTTTCGCAAAATAGCTAACGCAGAAATTAAATATGAATTACGAGATGGTTTTATAAAAGATTATATTCGTGAGGTTGATGGTGAATTTTGGGAAGGTTATCGATCCATTAGAGTTTTGCCAATTGAAAAGTTGAATAGAAAGAAATTTATCAATTTCTTTGCGCAGTGCGACGTCGATGCCATAGCTAATTTTCCAGTTCCAAGTGAAGTTGAAAGAACCTTCTTCGGATTCGGAGTACTTGCTTACCCATTTTATTCGCTTGAATTCTATTCTCGAGGTCGAGGAAAAGCCTTAGGTCTGCTTAAAAGAAAAAATAGAATCGCAGAGATGCAGAGTTACGTCGCGAAAATGAACAATTTGGGGCTGTACTAATTAAATTGTTCTTATTGTCGATTATCTAAGATTTTAAAGCACGGTTACTTTAATTAATAAGCCGCTTTCTGGGCGAAGGACCGGAAGCTCAAGGCCGATTAATGAAAGCTCTGCGCCAGTGGCGGTTGTTGTTGGGTACCAGCCTGGGGCTACGCGGTGCATGAAATCGGTTGGCGCTAAATCTGTGACGACTTCTACTTTGTAGGTGCGCTTTGGATCAAGGCCACCGAGTTGTGCGGTTATTGGTAAATATCCGTCGGCGCTCTGTAGCTGCATGTATGTATAAAGCGCCTCTGATTTATTTTGCGCGATGGTTCCGTATAAATATGCGCGATCGGTAATTGTGTCGCTGCGGAATGAGTTGCCGCTATGGAGAAGTGCGCGGTTAGCTTTATAAAAGTTAATAAATGATTTGAGAACTTTGAGTTCGTGATCTGTTGCTTCTAAAACATTCCATTCGATGCCTGCATGGCCAAAGAGCGCGTTAAGTGCGCGGAATTGAATGTCGGCGGTGCGATGTGTTTGGTGTCCATGAGTTGGGCCAACGTGTGTACCTAACATCTCTGGTGGCACAACCATCGCAGTCCAGCGTTGAATGTAATGGCGCTCTAGTGGATCGTTTTGATCGCTGGTCCAAAAACGATCTGCATGTTCGAGCATTCCTAAATCAACTCGACCGCCACCAGAGCTGCAACTTTCAATTTCAAGACCTGGGTTTCGCTTTTTTAATTCATCGAATAAGTTGTAAATTGCTTCTGTTTGTGTGCGCACTGCAGGGCGACCATTACTAATTGGATCAGATAACGAACGGTTGTGATCCCATTTAATGTAAGCAACGTTTGCGCTCTTAATAACTGCATCGACTTGTTCTAATACATGTTTGTATGCAGCTGGGTTGGTTAAATCAATTACTTGTTGTGCACGGCCGCTTACTGGCATGCGACCTTTTTCGTGAAGTAACCATTCTGGATGTGCGCGATATGCATCAGAATCAATCTGAATCATCTCGCCTTCAAACCAGAGGCCAAATTCCATACCCTTTGAATTAACCAAGTCTGAAAGTGGTTTTAGGCCATTTGGCCAGACTTCAGGGCTAATTACCCAATCGCCTAAGCCTTGTTTGTCATCGCGACGAGCGCCAAACCAACCGTCATCTAATACAACGCGCTCAACGCCAATCTCTGCAGCCTTTTCAATGATCTTAGAAAGTTTTTCAAAGTTATGATCGAAGTAGACCGCTTCCCATAAATTTAAAGTAAGTGGACGTGGTTTCTTTGGGTGTGATGCACGTGCGCGAATATGTGCGTAATGGGCATTGGTAATTCCATCTAAGCCATTCGCTGAATATGCGGCGATAACTTTTGGCGCTACATAGCTTTCGCCCTTTGCCAAAATTATTTCACCTGGCAAAAGATTTTCCCCAGCACCAAGTGAACTATTGCCATCGATTAACTTCTCAACAAAGTGTGAATTGTTTCCACTCCATGCAAGCGCGATCGACCATGCTTCACCAGAATTAAAAGTGGTTCCATGGTTAAGAGCGATAGAAGTAATTGTGTAATCGTGTCCGCTTCGACCTTCGAAACCTTCGCGAACGGTTAATCCGTGAGTAATTGCGCGACGCTGTGGTTGGCGTTCTTTTGTCCAATGTCCGTAAAAATCTAGAAGCTCATCTGCTTGTGGTGGAATCGGCAACCAATTAATTAATTGATCAACGGTGTAATTACCTTCAGCAACGTTGGTTAATTTTGATTCAATAGTAAGAATTCCATGCACATCAAGTTTGTATGTAATTGCAATTTCAAGCCCAGCGATAGCATCTGCAAAAGTTAAAGTTGCTGAATCTTTAGCTGAATCTGCAGATTTAATGGCAAAGTAATTTGATGCGTTAACACCACTTCTATGTCCGCGAAGCGCAGGGCGACCATTCCATCCGCGTGAATGTTCGCGCAGAATTAAATTCTTTGGCGAGACATCTAGCCCACCGTGAGGAATAGCGCGTTCTGCAATTAATAGTGATTCTGTCTTAATTTCACCTAAAGCTGCGCCCCAATGAACAATCTCAAAGGTCTCATCAGATGGGCTTAGGACAAGCGAAGCCCCGCCGTTTTGTAGGTGAATCACGAGCGCAGTTTAATTACTTAACGGATCCAGCAGTAAGTCCGCGGATGAAGTAACGCTGCAAGCTAAAGAAGACCAATAGCGGCACCATCATTGATACAAATGAGCCTCCAGCAACGGTCTGCCAGCCTTCACCGCGTTGACCTAACATTGAAAGCAATACATAGGTCATAACGGGATGTTCATTTCCTACATATACGAATGCGATCAAATAATCGTTCCAAACCCATAGGAATTGGAAAATCGCAAATGATGCAAGCGCTGGTACAGAGATTGGAAGAACCAAACGCCAGAAAATTTTGTAGTTGCTTGCTCCATCAACGCGAGCTGCTTCTATTAGCGCTGCTGGGATTGACATCATGTAGTTACGTAAAATGTAAACCGCTAGTGGCATCGCAAAGGCAGAGTGGACCAACCATGCCGCTACATATTGACCAGAAATCTCGATACCGGTCTTGGCTGTGAAAGATAGGAACATCTTCAAGATTGGAACTAGCGCTGCCTGTAGTGGAATAACCAATAAACCAATCAAGATCGAGAAGATTACTTCGCGACCTTTAAATTTTAGGAAAGTAAAACCAAATGCTGCGTAAGCTGCAAAGAGCAATGGCAGAACTGTCGCCGGAATAGTGACGGCAGCCGATGCGATAAAGCTATGTCCTAAATTATCGCCATCAAATACGGTGCGATATGCCTGTAAAGTCCAATTGTTTGATGTGAAGTTAAAGAGCGCTTCCCACCAACCACGGCTTTGTGCTTCGGTGCTTTCACGGAAAGAGACAACTAGAAGACCAATTGTTGGTAGCAACCAAAGAATCGACGCTACAAGTAAGAAAAGATTCGAAATTAGTCGAGTGCGACCATCTTTACGTGCGCTAATGTTCATCGACCGGCCTCCATCTTGCGATAGTGTCTAATTTGATATGCCATAACCGGTGCAATAACTAAGACAAGTACAACAACTGTTGCCATAGCTTTGCCGGTATTTCCGTAGATGAAATATTCGGTGTAAAAATTCTGAGCCAAAACGTTGGTGTGGTAATTACCGCCCGTCATCGCAAGGACGATGTCGAAGATCTTCATTGCGCCGATAAGAACGGTGATAAATACTGAGAGCGCAGTACCCCAAATCTGAGGCAGAATCACGCGGAAAAATGTCTGGCGACCATTGGCGCCATCTACGCGCGCAGCTTCAATGGTGTCTTCAGGAACAGCTTTAATAGCAGCAGATAAGAGCACCATGGCGAAGCCAGCATTTAGCCAAATAAAGATGATCATTAGGAAAATACTGTTTAGTTTTGCAGTTTCAATCTGTAGCCAAGTTTGTGGGGTACCGCCGAGTGCGACCCAAACTGCATTTAATAAACCTACTTGCTTCTGACCCTCTGGTAGATATGCATAAATCAAGCGCCAGATTGTCGCCGCTGAAACGAATGAGATCGCCATCGGCATAAAGATGATTGATTTATAAATTTTTTCTGCGCGAGGACCTACGTTATTTGCAAATTGTGCAATACCAAGTCCCATCGCTACAACCACAATTGGAACAATTGCAATCCAGAGCAGGTTGTTCATCAACATGTTGCGGAACTCTGGATCACTAAAAATATCTTTAAAGTTCTGTAAACCTACCCATTTAGTTGAACCATCGATTGCCTCTTCCATAAATGAAAGACGAAACGTTTGAATGGTTGGATAAATTAGAAATAAAGTAATGAGAGCAACTACTGGGCCAATAAATACCCATGGGTGAAGCACGTTGCGTAATTTTGAAGGCAATGAATCAACAATTTTATTTGCTAACCAATAAAGCAGAATTGTGGCCGAAACACCCAAGAGAATAGCTTCGAGAGCTACGAGTATGTCGCTCATTTATTCATGCCTTTCTTAGAACTTTTAAATTTTAATATTCTTTTTTTTAAGTAAGTCGGCGCCAACGAATTTCTCCGTTGACGCCGACCCTATAACTTAACTGTTAATTAGTTAATAGTCTGTTTAGTCCTATTAAAGCTAATTACGCCTTTGACCATGAAGCATCGATAGCAGCAAATGCCTGCTTCATTGTCTTCTTGCCTGCGATCCAGTTTGTTAGTTCTTTCCACTCTGTTGCGTTAACAATCGCTGGTGATAGATCTGATCCATCGAAGCCAAATGCCTTTGATCCAGCAAGGATCTGAGCGATTGACTTAGTGATTGGGTTCGCGTATAGAGATGAAGGGAATGTCTTGTGTGCTGATAGGTATGAAGGATACTTTGAAAGCATTCCGTTCTGGCCCAGCTTGTCAGACAAGATGAAGTTCATAACCTTCTTTGTTGCAGCTGAATCGCTAAATGCAGCAGCTAAATCGCCACCACCAAGAACGCCAGCTGTTGCACCTGTTGGTGTTGGAAGACCAAATACACCTACGTGTGCGAAGTTATTTGCCTTGTATTCTGCCTTGATTGCATCTGGGAAGAAGTCAGTGATGAATGAACCCTGACGCATCAAGAAGCACTTGTTAGCGCCTGTTTCGAATAGTGCAGCAGTGTTACCGAATGATGTTGCAGCAATACCCTTACCGCCACCATTTACATTGCCCTTAGTCAAAAGTGCTTCAGCAACCTTGTTGCCTGCCTTTGTTACTAGTGGAGAGTTGAATGCAACCTTGCCCTTCCACCAGTTGTTGTACTGAGTAACTCCACCGAAGCGAAGTACGTATTCTTCTAGCCAGTCTGTAGCAGCCCAACCGGTTGCTCCACCTGATTCGATACCAGCACACCATGGGTAACCAAGCTTCTTAGCCTTGATTGTGTTTACAAGCTTTGAAAGTTCAGCATCTGTCTTTGGAACAGAAAGACCAGCAGCCTTGAAGTTAGCTGGGTTGTACCAAACAAGTGACTTTACGTTTGCTGAAACTGGAAGACCATAAATCTTGCCGCCCTTAGCTGCAAGTGAGTCCCAACCTGGAACAAGTGTCTTCTGAATTGCAGGTAGATCAACAATTCCTGATAGTGGTTCTAGAACTGATGAATATTCTAGAAGTCCACCTGGCTGTGGCCAGATTGCGATTTCAGGTGCTTGTCCTGCTTTTACTTTTACACGAATATCTGTGTCGAATGAGTTAAGTGCTGTGTACTTAACAGTGATGCCGTTAGCTGCACCGAATGAATCAAGTTCAGCTTGGAAGCCTTCAGCTTGAGCACCAGTGAAACCACCGTAAACATTTACAGTCTCTGCAGCCTTTGCAGATGGAACAATTACTGCGGTTGCAACGAGTGCAAGTGCAGCGAGTGCGCCTAGTTTTTTCTTCATTAAGGATCCTTTCAAGGGGTATGCGCGCTCACACGGTTGATGCGCATGGGTCGAAAACTACTTATGTGTCACATGGAAAGGAATAGATACGCGGTCAATACTCTGTAACGATTACAGGGGCCGTTACAGAGTTTTACATCAACTTACAGCGCAGATTTGAGCGCAAAAATGGTCAGGTTTGAGATGTTAGCGCTCCCACCTTTGGCGAAGAGCGATACACCGACTGACTCTTTCTTGTCTGGCATTACTAAATCGGAAATTACGCCTAACCCATCTGCCGTAAACACCTCAACCGAACTGCGATCAACGAGAATTCGAAGAGTGATGCTTCCATTGATAAGGGCAGTTGGATAACTCTGTACTCCGCCCAAATCAGCATTTGTTTCAGATAAAGAGGTCGCACCACGATTTATATAAATTGATTTAGTTTTTGAATCGTAACCAATTTCAGTCTGTTCGTCTTTGCTTTGCAGAATACGAATTCCAGCTGAACTCGATTTCTCTGGAGTGATTGTTATCGAGATATCTAATTGGTTTCCGGTCACTTTATTCAAAGAAAAATTACCAGAAATATTTTTCTTCTTAATACTAATTAATTTTTTGCCTCTCAAAGAATCAAGTTCTTTGATTGGTTTATGTACTAAGAAAATTTCTCCTGCTTTGTTAACGAGAGATAATTCATGAGGTACGGTCATCGCACCAGTCCATGGTGTTTCCTTCAATTTATTTGCGTATTGCCAATTACTCATCCAGCCAATCAAAATACGACGACTGTTAGGTTCGTTGTTAAAAGTTACGGCGGCATAATTATCTTGACCGTAATCCAACCAATTTACTTTCTTTGTTTGATATCTGGGTGTGAATTTATTTCCATCAAAATCTCCAATGAAATACTGTGCACCCGATCCTCCATACAAACCACCAGGATTGAAACTAACGATTAAAACCCATGCGGTGCCGCCTTCAACAGGTAGTTCAAATAAATCAGGGCACTCCCAGACTCCATCAATATTCGCAGCGGGGCCGAAATCTGATTCATGGCTCCAAGTTTTTAGATCTTTTGATGAATATATAGAGACTTTATGCTCCAAAGCTTTGACGAGGACCATCGCCCATCGCTCTCTTTTTTCATCCCAAAATACTTTTGGATCGCGAAATTCGCTGCTGCCGATATCCAATATTGGATTTCCTTCATATTTAGTGAAGGTGCGGCCATAGTCATTGCTATAAGCGATCGATTGGCTTTGAATTTTTGGTTCGGTTCTGGTTGCGCTGGTGTAGATCGCAACAATCGCATTCTTTCCAAATCCGGCTGTATTTTCTTTATCGAGTACCGCGCTTCCCGAGAAAATCATGTATTTATCATCTTCAGGTATCGCAACTGGGAGTTCTTTCCAGTGTAAAAGATCTTTACTTACCGCATGACCCCATGACATGTGGCCCCAATTTTTCCCTTCTGGGTTACATTGAAAGAAGAGATGGTATTCACCATTTACGTAGATCAAACCATTTGGATCATTTATCCAATTCTTCTTTGGAGTGAAATGAAATTGTGGACGATATTGATGATTTAACTCCGCACCATTTGCAGCAAGTGGATTTAGTGACGACATTACTGCAATCATCGATGAAATTAGACGCAAGTACTTCATCCCTTCACGCCAGTTGTGGCGATGCTACTTGTAAATAGTTTCTGAGTTGATAGGAAAAGAATAACTACTGGAATAGTTAATAGAGTTAAGTAAGCCATGATTTGGCCATATGAAGTTCCAAAGTTCACATAGAAATATTGCAAACCAATCATGATAGGCCGGAATCTTTCATCTTGCACAACCATTGTCGGCCAAATATATGAATTCCACATTGGTAAAAATGTAAGAATTGCAACGGTTCCTATCGCAGGTCCAGCAAGCGGCATCGCAATCTTGCGATAAATCATGAACCAAGACGCTCCGTCTACGAGTGCAGCCTCATCAAGCTCTTTTGGAATTGATTTGAAGTATTGCATAAATAGAAAGATTGAAATTGCTGATGCGATAAATGGCAATATTTGGACTTGATAGTTATTTACAAGGCCTTTCTGGATATGTAGGCCGTGTGAATCTATTGATAAATTAGGTAAATTCACCACTAAATAAAGTAGTGGAATAGCCATAACTTCAAAAGGCAGAATCAAAGTAGAGATAATTACAGCAAATACGATGTTTTTGCCTTTAAATTGCATTCTGGCAAGCGTAAAACCAATCATGCTATTTACTATCAAACCAAGAACTGTCGTTGCACCGGCAACAATGAGCGAATTCATTAGAAATGTAAAGAATGGAATTCGATCAAAGACCCCAGAATAGTTATCCAATGAGATAGGGCCAACCGGCAGAAATGCTCGATATGAGCCAGTATCTTGTAATAAATTGAAATCTGGCTTTAGAGATGCAACCACCATGAAAACTAATGGGAATGCAAAGAGGATGGTGAATCCAATTGCTGCCGCATATGAAAGTACACGTCCTAGGATCTTCATTAGTCATCAATCCTTTTTGTCATTTGGCGTTGTATGAGCGCAATTACCAAAACCATTGTGAAGAAAACAAACGAAATTGCTGAGCCATAACCGATCTCTTGACGGCCATAACCTTTAGTGAATGCTTGATGAACCAGCGTCGTGGTTGCATCAAGTGGTCCACCGCTGGTCAGGATCGCGACCTGAACAAATAGGCCAAGAGCTGCGATTGTGATGGTAATTAAAATAAAAACAAAGGTATGACGAAGGCCCGGAATAGTTACATAACGAAATTCATGCCATTTTCTAGCGCCATCCATACGCGCAGCTTCATAAAGCTCTTGTGGAATTGTTTGTAAACCACCGAGCCAAATAATCATGTGATAGCCAACTGCTTGCCAAATCGACATGAAAATGATTGCGGGCATTGCGGTCTTTGGATTTCCAAGCCAATCTATTGGTTGATATTGCGGCATGAAATTGGTAATTGTTTGATTTAAAAGACCATCTGGCTGATAAATAAACTTCCATAGCATGGAAATTACGACCATAGAGGTAACAGTTGGAATAAAGTAAATCGTACGGAAGAAATTTCTGCCTTTTAATTTTTGATTTACTAACAGTGCAAGTAATAGCGCTAGCCCTGCCTGCACGGGAACGACGATTAAGGCAAAGAAGAGAGTATTAGTTAAAGCTCGCCAGAAAGTTGGATCACCTGCTAATAAGACTTTTATAGTTCCTTCTTTTTCGTTCTCCCCAAATCTCTTGATTTCAGTCTTTCCAATCAAGCTTGGATTCTTGCTGCCTTCGCGAGTTAAATTTCTAACTGGTTCATATTGGATTGCACCATTTGAATCCTTTACGAAAGTTCCATCTGGATTTTTTTCCGCGTTTAGCGTTGCAGTAGAGACTCCAAGGAGCGTTCTAAAGTTACTAAGGCCAGTAAATTCAGGTGCGCGAGGGCTTAATAATTGAGCATTTGTAAATCCAAGCAATAATCCAAGTACAACTGGAATTACAACAAAGGACATCAAAAGCACGATGGCCGGGAGCGAGAGCAACCAGGCTGCTTTACGCTCTGCCGATCTAGGTCCGTGCTTTTTTGCCATTTCTAATTCTTTCTCTAAATTTCTTAATTTTTAGTAGGGGGTGTTGGTGCGGACCAATCTTGATCCGCACCAACAGATCCCCCTTGAAAGGATCACTTAAGAGCGTTTACTCCTACGTGAAAGGTCAAATTACTTTGCCTTCTGGTAGTAGTAGTTGTCCTTAAGATTCTTATTGATTTGATCAACTGCAGAGTCCAATTCCTTCTGGACATCTGCACCGTTGATGATGTTCTTGGTAGCTGTCTCGTAAATCTTTGCAATCACTGGATATGCAGGAGTTACTGGACGAACCAATGCGTACTTCGCAGATAGCTGCTGGAAGATTCCTAAATCAGAACCTGGGCCAAAGAACTTTGATGCCTTTGCTGATGCTGCAGTAACAGGAAGGTTCAATAGATCATCTGCCATCTTTGTTACGTACTTATCTTGTAGTGCAAAAGCTAACCATGCATTTGCGCCAGCCTTGTTCTTGCAGGTGCTTGAAACTGCCCACTGCCATGAACCGCCACCGATATAAGGCTTAGTTCCTAAGTTTGGTGGTGGAAGCACAATGAAATCTTTTCCAAGCTTTTCAAATGCTGCCTTGCCGCCCCAACCGCCATTCCACTGGAATGCGATCTTGTTTGTTAAGAATCCATTGTCGCGCTGATCTGCAGTCTCTTTCTTAGGTGCATAACCCTTAGCGAAAATGTCTTGGAACCACTTGCCCCATGCAACAGCCTTCGCACCATTTAGTACGCCTTCTGCTGACTTGTAATCTTTACGATTGATTAGATCTCCACCGAATGATTGAAGAAGTGGTGAGAATCCGTATGGATACCATTCGCCATCCCAACCTGTGCCAAGTGAAATTGCATAATCAAACTTGCCAGAAGCCTTTGCCTTTGCAAGAGCATCATTGAACTCTGAAAGGTTCCATGGTGTGTTGATTGTTGGTGTACGAAGACCTAGGTCAGCAAGTACAGACTTCTTTGCAAATAATCCGATTGCTGCGTCATAGAAACCAACTGAATAAAGCTTGCCGTTGTATACACCTTTTGCAGATGATTGCACCTTGCCGGTGATTGATTGCTTAACAGTTAGCGGTGAAAGATAACCTGCGTATGCCCAAGCTGGTACAACTGGAGCGTCAGTATCTAGGATGCAAGGTAGGCGGTTTGCTGCTGCCGCCGCAACGATTGCATCGTTGTAATTAATCTGTGGGAACGCCTTAACAACTACCTTGTAAGTCTTCTGTGAAGCATTGAAATCCTTCACAGTAGCTTCTACGTTAGCTAGTTCTGTTGCGTTTCCGCCGTTATGTGTCCAAAGTGGAATCTCAATCGGAGCAGCGTTTGCAGCTACGAGGGTTCCAGGTGTAACAAGTCCAACTACAGCTACCGCTGCGGCTAAACTGATGCGCCACTTAGAGGTCATGCAATTGCCCTTTCTGGGTGGGGGATCAACGCTGAACTTTTCAGCGTTGATTGATTGAAGATGGTCTAGATCGTCAATCTTGGACTGGCTCGTTATTACTAACGGGCCGGTCCAACCGAATCTCGAACAACTAATGTGCAATCTATTTGATGGCGCATGTTGTTAGTCGATTCGGAATTCTGAAGTTGATCCAATAAGCGTTGAGCTGCCCAAGCGCCCATTGCATAATGTGGAAGTTGAACCGTTGTTAAACCTGGTCGGAGTGCATCTGCAAAATGTGGTTGATTATCAAATCCAATAACAGAGATGTCTTTGCCGACTTGCAATCCTGCTTCTTGAATTGCCTCGTATGCACCTAATGCCATACGGTCGTTATAAGCAAATATCGCAGTGGGTAATTCTTTTAAATCAAGAATTTTCTTTGTCGCTTTGAATCCTTCTGCAGTATCTGAACCATTTATCTTCACAATAAAATCTTTATTGATATCAATCTTGTTTTCATTTAGAACGTCTTGATATGCGCGAAGACGTTCTGGAGATGCAAAATTGTTTCCACCGTCAGTTATGTGCGCAATCTTCTTGTGCCCTTTTGAAACTAAGTATTCAACTGCACTGCGAGCGCCTTTATATTCAGCAGGAACCACGCTGTCATGGTTTCCGCTTTTTTCAAAACAATCTAAAAGCACAACTTGTTGATCGCTAATTGAATTAGGAATTGTTACTTCACGGTGATACATAGATGCGTAAATGAATCCATCGACGTTTCGTTGGATAAGCGCTTTGGTAGCGGTGTCTTCAAATGATTTATCGTCATCTGTATTTACAAGTAGAAGTAGCCAACCATTACGCCAAGCCACATCTTGGGCGCCTGCCAACATTTGGCCGGCGAAAGGCGTAGTAGCGATTTGATCTGAGATTAGGCCTATGGTCTTCGACTCTTGGGTTCGAAGTGATCTGGCGGTGAGGTTTGGTCGATAGTTGAGCTCCTTGGCGGTGGCGATTACTCGATTCGCTACCTCCTCGGAGACTCGACCTTTGGCACGGCCATTTAGAACGATCGAGGCGGTGGCAGGCGAAACCCCTGCCGCCTCAGCGACGTTCTTTAGCGTATGTGCCATTTTCCCCTCAGTTAATCGATTTAGTAAAACGATTAACGCGAAAGATAGGGGGCGATCTTTGATTTGGCAACACCCCTAAGGGCGCTTTTTTATAACAATTCTGTAAATCCGGGTCTAGGGTTCACGCATGGCTAACCTCTTCGATGCCCATTCGATCGTGACCACGCTTGGTCTTCTGGGAGTTTTAGCAATTATCTTCGCTGAGACCGGCCTATTGGTGGGTCTCTTCTTTCCAGGAGATTCCCTTCTCTTCATCGCTGGCCTTGCAGCTTCAGGTTCTGCTCAAGAGATTGTCGGAACTCATTTAAATGTTCCCGCGCTTTTAATTGGCGCACCAATTGCAGCCATTTTTGGTTCGCAAGTGGGATATTGGTTTGGCGCCAAAGTTGGTCCGCGCTACTTTGAAAGACCTGATGGTCGCTTCTTCAATCAAAGGCGAGTTCAAGCAACTGAGAAGTGGTTAAATAAATACGGAACAGGTAAAGCGCTAATTCTTTCGCGTTACATTCCATTTATTCGCACACTTATTAATCCGCTCGCTGGAATTATTAAAGTTCCCGCTCGCCAATTCTTTATCTACAACACCATCGGCGCGATTATCTGGACCGAATCTGTTATCGGATTAGGTATTTTCTTAGGAGACAAGATCTCGGGAAGTATTGATAAATACTTACTTCCGATTATTGCGTTGATTATCTTCTTTAGTTTGATCCCTGTAGCAATTGAAATTGTTAGAGAGATTAATACAAAGAAGAATTTAAGCTAATTTAGTTGAGACCTAAATCTGCTAACTGATAAGCAGCGCGGTATTCCAAGCCAGCTTCTTTAATCTTTGGTGCTGCACCACGTTCAACGATTACTGCAACGCCTACGACAATCGCGCCAGCTTCATTAAGAGCTTCAACTGCAGTTAAGACTGAACCGCCAGTTGTAGAGGTATCTTCAACTGCTAGTACGCGCTTACCTTTTACATCTGGCCCTTCGATTCGACGCTGCAGGCCATGGGCTTTCTCTGCTTTGCGGACCACAAATGAATCAAGTGCTTTGCCCTGCTTTGCAGCGGTATGCATCATTGCGGTCGCAACCGGATCTGCACCCAAAGTTAGGCCACCAACTGCGTCGTAATTTAAATCCTTTGTTAATTCGAGCATTACTTCGCCGATTAGCGGCGCTGCTACATGATCAAGAGTTACGCGACGAAGGTCTACGTAGTAATCAGCCTCTTTGCCGCTAGAAAGAATTACTTTTCCGTGGACAACAGCTTTTTTGATGATTTCCTCTTTAAGAATTTCCTTTGAATTCATGTGGACACCTTATATCTAAGGGTTCTCTTTGGTTAACTAAGTAGGTGATATCCGATCGGGCATTGATCGCGCGATATTTTCATCGTTTGGGCTTTGGTCCAAAACCTGGTGAATTTGAAGCGGCGGTAAAAGTTGGCTCTTCAAATGCTCTCGACAAAATACTGACTGTTGATAGCTCTTCCAGAATTGCTCCTCCGGTATTTAAGAAATTAGGACCTCGTCCTGCAAATGCAATTGCGCGAGTTGAGTGGCGAAATGCAATGCGTGAACAAGAGTTTCAATTAACTCTCTGGTGGATGGACCGAATGGTCGATTCTGATAATCCATTTGTTGAGCGGATGACTTGGTTCTGGCATGGCCATTGGGCAACATCGATGTCAAAAGTTGACTACGCAAATGCGATGTTGATTCAAAATCAATTACTACGCGAAACTGCGGTAGGTAATTTTGCAGATCAAGCAAAGCGCATGGTGGTCGATGGTGCTTTGCAATATTGGCTTGATAATAATTCCAACACTGTTAAAGCGCCGAATGAGAATTTAGCTCGAGAATTAATGGAACTTTTTACTTTAGGTGTAAATCGATATACCGAAAATGACATCAAACAAGTTGCAAAGGCGCTAACTGGTTACTCGTTGGATCGAGAGTCATCGGTGGTTACTTTCAACCCCAAGCGACATGACAACTCAACTTTAAATATCCTTGGGCGAAGTGGCACTTTTGATGCCAATTCCTTAACTGAATTTCTCGTCTCTCGCGATGATTGCCAGAAATTTATTGCAGAACGACTTTGGTTTCGATTTATAAATGATGCCACCGAACCAACTGATGACTTAATAAAGAACGCTTTTAGTAATCGTGAAATTTTGCCAACCATGAAGACTTTAGCCAACCATCCTGCGATGAAAGCAGATGAGAACTCAATGGTGAAACCTCCATTTGAGTGGTTTATCGCTGCCTGTCGAGCGCTAAATGTGCTGCCTTCGACGCTTGCAAAACCAGTGATGATCTTAGGTTTCTTCGATCGTCTTTCTCAGAAGCCTTTCTATCCGCCGAATGTTGGCGGCTGGCCAGCTGGTGAAATTTGGTTGACCGCGGCAAACGCGCAGTATCGAATTCAACTGGCGCAATTAATCGTTGCTAAAGGAGATTTAACTCCGATTACGAAAACTGCTGCCGCCAATCGCGTAAAGAAATTAGCAGATCTATTAGGTGTTGGTGAGTGGAGCGCCCGTACCAAAGCAGCTTTAGTAGCTACCCAAAATGATCCAGCGAAGTTAATAACTACCGCGCTCTGTGCGCCTGAATACATGGTGAATATCTAATGGATACGCTTTCAAGAAGAAAATTTCTTAAATTAACTGCAGCGGTTGGTTTAGCTTCTCCTTTATTATCAATCGAACAGATAGAAGCGCAAGCTGCAATAAGACCACTTGAAGCCGGCACTCCAATTTTGGTAGTCATTACTCTGTACGGTGGCAACGATGGTTTAAATACCGTGGTCCCAGTTAACGATTCGATTTACCAAAGTTCTCGCCCCGGGATTGCTTATGGCGTAAATGATGTATTGCCACTTGGTGAAGATCTATATCTAAATGGTTCTATGACTGGAATTAAATCCTTATGGGATCAAAAGAACGTTGCGATTATTCGAGGTGTTAGTTATCCAAAATCTGATCGCTCTCACTTTACCTCTATGGCAATCTGGCAAACAGGAAAGCCAGGTGAACATGAAAGTTCTGGCTGGATTGGCAGATATCTAGATACACAAATTTACGATCCGATGCGTGCGATAAGTATTGGGTCAGTTCTGCCACCATTAATGGTTGGTAAGAAATCAATGGGAAGCGCACTTCCACTTGGTGGATTAAAGCTGCCAAATAAAGCGCTCAGTAAATCTTGTGAATTAGTTTCAAAACCATCAATAACGGATTCTAAATTGATGTCGCTTGCTGCAACTTCGGTTAGAAATCTTCTTAATCTTTCAGATGACATCACGCCAGTCCTTGAAAAACCAGCGATATCCACGCCTGAACTGCCAACAATAGATGGCGGAAACGCTGGTGGAGATACCGAGTTGTCACAGCAATTAGACATCATTGGAAAACTAATCGCGGCTGGTGCTCCAACTCGGGTCTGGAGCGCATCATTGGGCGGATTTGATACTCATGCCAACGAGAAAGGCGCACAAGCAATTTTGCTTGGCACGGTCTCGAGTGCAATCAGTAAATTCATGGCTCAAGTTAAAAAGACTAAATACGGAAGCGATGTAACAGTCATGGTCTACTCGGAATTTGGTAGACGAGTTATTGCTAATGCATCTGATGGAACAGATCACGGAACTAGTGGACCAATGTTTTTAATTGGCGACAAGGTAAACGGTGGATTTTTTGGCGAGCAACCAAATCTGAAGAATTTAGTAAATGGAGATTTAGAAGTCACAACCGATTTTCGTGATGTTTACAGCACAGTTATTGAAAAGGTTTTACAGACAGATAGCCAGCGAGTGATTCCTAATTGGAAGAGCCGTTTGAATCTTCTGAATTATAAATAATTACGTTGGTATCTTTCTTAAGTAGCTCATCTACTTCAATTCGAAGCTTTGCCACTTCAATTGAAAGATTAGCCATCGCTGATTCCAATTCGATAATACGTTTAATGCCAACGTGATTTATACCTTCATCGACTAGTTTGGTAACGCTTCGAAGTAGCGCAATATCACGAAGTGAATATCGACGATTTCTTCCACTAGTGCGGCCAGGAGAAACTAAACCTAAACGATCGTATTGGCGGAGAGTTTGTGGATGTAGACCAGAGAGTTCTGCTGCCACAGAGATAACGTAAACGGCAGCCTCTTCATCGAGTTCGTTTATTTTTCGTTCGAGTTCTTTACTCATTGCGCAGCCTTATCTCTAAACTCGGCGCGGACATCTTCATCTTTAGTCGCCTCTGCAAATGCTTTGATTGCAGCTTCGACTTTTCCTTCAGCGCGACGTGGCACTTGAACTTCAACTGTTACAAGCAAATCTCCAGTGTGATGGCCTTTGGTAACACCTTTACCTTTTACGCGAAGAGTTCGACCTGTTGGAGTTCCAGGTGCAATGCGAACTGTTACCTCTTGTCCTTCAAGCGTTGGAATCTTTACATCTGCACCAAGAGCAGCTTCAGCAAAGGTAATAGGTAGCGTCATTGTTAGGTTTTCGCCCTTACGACCAAAGACTGGATGATGCTTTACATGAAGATAGATAAATAAATCTCCAGGGCCTGCTTCACCTGGTGCGCCTTTTCCTTTGACGCGAATCTTTGCGCCATCTTGTACGCCTGCTGGAACGCGCGCAGTAATTTGTTGTGCGCGACCTTCAACATTTAAACGCAAATCTAAAGTTGTTCCGTAAACAGATTCGCGAAATGTAATTGTGCTTTCAGTTTGTAAATCTTGTCCTTTGCGTGGACCGCGGCGACCACCAAAGAGATTTGCGAAAATGTCGTTTGGATTACCGCCACCAAAGATGTCGCTGAAATCGCCTTGGTATTGGCCACTGCCACCGCGTGGCATACCGCCGCGTTCGAATAACGAACGTGCTTCATCATATTCAGCGCGCTTTTTGGCATCAGACAAAATGTCGTAAGCCTCAGAGACCTCTTTAAATTGTTCTTCCTTTTTAGCATCGCCTTTATTTTGATCTGGATGTAGATCGCGAGCCATCTGGCGATACTTCTTCTTTATTTCATCGGCGCTAGCAGTTTTGGATACGCCAAGTACTTTATAGAAGTCTTTTTCGTATAAATCTCTCGCTGCCATTCCTAATTACTCCGGATTTACTCTGGATCAGTTACCGATACACGTGCAGGGCGCAGTACGCGCTCTTTAAATTTATAACCTGGTTGCAAAATCTTCGAAGCGGTAGGCACTTTTACATCAGCTGATGTTTCATGCATAAGCGCTTCGTGAATCTGCGGATCAAATTCGTCACCATCGGTGCCGTACTTTTCTAATCCAAGTTTTGTGGTGGTTGAGATCAACTGATCTGCAACTGATTTAAAACCGCCAGATAATTCACCGTGCGCTGCTGCGCGATCGATGTCATCTAATGTTGAAAGAAGCTCGGAAAGTACCGATGCCACGGCGATTTCAGATGCCACGGCGCGATCGCGTTCGACGCGCTTACGGTAATTACTGTATTCGGCCTGTAGACGCTGTAAATCTGCGGTCAAAGTAGCAGTGAGGTCGAAGGTTTCTTCTTCGACCTCTGCTGCAACTTCTACCGAATCGCTCGTTGAATCTACTGCTGATTCGTTTTCGGTCATTACTCTTCAACGACCTCTGCATCTTGGATGCCTTCATCGTTTCCAGAGTTTCCGCCCTGAGGCGCGCTTGCTGCATTAGCTGCATAGAGCGCAGCGCCTAACGCTTGTGAAAGTTGTGCAACTTTATCGGTCGCAGCTTTGATGCCATCGTAATCTGCACCTTCAAGTAGCTTCTTAAGATCTGCAGTTGCAGTCTCAGTTTCAGCTAACTTCTCTGCGCCTTCACCAGATGAAAGCTTTTCGCGATTTTCGTTGATGAACTTCTCTGTTTGATAAACAAGTGCATCACCATTGTTACGAATCTCAGCCTCTTCACGACGCTTCTTATCTTCTTCTGCGTGTGATTCTGCATCTTTCATCATGCGTTCGATATCTTCTTTAGAAAGTGCAGAGCCGCCGGTGATAACCATGCTCTGTTCCTTGCCGGTTCCGAGATCTTTTGCAGATACGTGAACGATTCCGTTTGCATCAATATCGAAGGTAACTTCGATCTGTGGCACGCCACGTGGTGCAGGTGGAAGTCCAGTTAGTTCGAACATTCCGAGGCGCTTGTTGTAAGCAGCCATTTCGCGTTCGCCCTGGAAAACTTGAATCTGTACTGCAGGCTGATTGTCATCAGCAGTTGTAAAGACTTCGCTTCGCTTTGTAGGAATAGTGGTGTTACGTTCGATTAACTTTGTCATAACGCCACCCTTGGTTTCGATACCAAGTGAAAGTGGTGTTACGTCAAGAAGTAGCACGTCCTTAACTTCGCCCTTTAGAACACCTGCTTGTAGAGATGCGCCAACAGCGACAACTTCATCAGGATTTACGCCCTTATTTGGCTCTTTTCCGCCGGTCATTTCCTTAACTAGATCAACGACAGCTGGCATACGTGTTGATCCACCAACTAATAGCACGTGATCAATCTTTGAAATTGGAATACCTGCATCTTTAAGTACTGCTTCTACTGGCTTCTTGCAACGAGCAAGCAGATCAGCTGATAGTTGCTGGAACTGTGCACGCGTAATTGTTTCGTCCATAAACATTGGATTCTTGTCAGCATCCACTGTGATGTATGGAAGATTTACAGTTGCTTGCATTGATGATGAGAGTTCAATCTTCGCTTTTTCTGCTGCTTCGCGAATACGTTGCATCGCCATCTTATCTTTTGTTAAATCAATTCCGTTTGTTGCGCGGAATGTATTTACCAAGTGATCAACAAGCGCTTGATCCCAATCATCGCCACCAAGGTGGTTATCACCATTGGTTGCTTTAACTTCGACAACGCCATCTCCGATTTCAAGTAATGAAACGTCGAATGTTCCGCCACCAAGGTCGAAAACTAAAATTGTCTGTTCTTTATCGCCCTTATCAAGACCGTATGCGAGCGCAGCTGCAGTTGGTTCGTTGATGATACGAAGAACATTTAGGCCAGCAATTTCGCCAGCTTCTTTTGTTGCTTGACGCTGTGCGTCATTGAAGTATGCAGGAACAGTAATCACTGCATCGGTTACGGTCTCGCCTAAATATGATTCAGCGTCACGCTTTAATTTCTGTAATACACGAGCAGAAATTTCCTGCGAGGTGTACTTCTTATTATCGATATCTATTGTCCAATTAGTGCCGATGTGGCGCTTAACTGAACGAATTGTGCGATCTACGTTGGTGACTGATTGGCGCTTTGCCACTTCACCTACGAGAACTTCGCCATTCTTCGCGAAAGCGACGATTGACGGGGTCGTACGTGCGCCTTCTGCGTTGGCGATGACGGTTGGTTCGCCGCCTTCTAGAACCGAGACGCAACTATTGGTTGTACCTAGGTCGATTCCAACTGCTCTAGCCATGTTTTGCTGCTCCTTAGATGTTAGGGAATCCTGAGCCGAATCTACTCAAAAAGTTGAGTCGGCGCGACTCAGGTTTACTAACAGGAGTAACAGGGCTTTAGCCGAGGATATTCCCCAATTCATTAGCCATCGCCCCAGCTTGGGTCACCACAAGGAGGGCGGCTGCGGCAGATTTGTTGGCAATTAGGTAATTGAGGAGCTTCTCACGCTTGGATTCGTCGGTCAGGTCGATCGCCTGGACCTCGAGGCCGTTCTGTGCGACCTTCTCAATGATTGCCTTGCCTTGAGCGGTCTCGCCAAAGGCTAGGACGCGGCGCCCCTTCTTGCGGGCTCCGACTACATATCCCAATTCAATCATTGCAGCGTTTACGCGCTCAACAGTCTCAGGGGAAACAACTTCTGGACGATTCATTACATTAGAAACCGTACCGATTGATACTTTCGCTAATTTCGCGATTTCGCGTACGCCATTTTTCATACTCGAATCCAATACGAGATTCGATTTATTTTCAATTCGTGGAACGTTAACTATCCTAAATATTCGCTGTGAAAGTTACGCTAACTCCATGATTTATCCATTAATCGCATACGGAATAACAGTTGTCGCGCTGGTTTTGGTGACCCGAGCTGTAAAGCAGCTTCTGGCTATCTATAAGAAGGGTCAACCTGATCCGACTCGAAGCGGAGATAAGAACGAACGCTTGGCAAATATGCTCAAGGAAACTTTGGGCCATACCAAGATGCTTAACTTCTCAGTCACTGGTGTTGCGCACTGGTTTGTGATGATTGGTTTCGGTTCGCTGTTCGGAACTTTGATTACTGCATATGGTCAGGTAATTAATCCAGAGTTTGCGCTACCGATTATTGGACACTTCGGTCCGTACTTAGCGTTCACACAATTTATTGCGTGGGCAACTGGTATCGGCATCATAATTTTGATTGCGATTCGTCAAGGAAATCGTTGGAACCACAAAGGTCGCACTTCGCGCTTCTTAGGTTCTGTTTCATGGCGTGCGTATTACGTTGAAGCGACAATCTTTGCGATCGTTGTTTGCGTAATTGCACTTAGCCATCTTGAAGAAACAAATCCAACATCAGATGCAATCAAGGCAGTAGCGACTGCAAAGATTGTGATCTCGATGGCTTGGTTCATTGTGATCTCACTTAACTTAACAATGGGCGTTGCATGGCACCGCTTCCTTGCATTCTTTAATATCTTCTTTAAGCGCAACACTGGTGATTTAAGTAAGCCATCACTAGGTGCGCTACCTGTGATGTTGTCACACGGTAAAGAAATTAATTTCGAAGATCCTGCAGATGATGATGTATTTGGTTTAGGCGAGCGCGGTGACATCACTTGGAAGGCGCTCTTAGATATGACTACCTGTACCGAATGTGGTCGTTGCCAATCACAGTGCCCTGCTTGGCATACTGAAAAACCGCTCTCACCAAAGCTTTTGATGATGGCGATGCGCGATCACGCAATGGCAGAAGTTGTTGAATCAGAGAAGATGGTTGGCCCTGGAGGCGCAATTTCAAGCGATGTGCTCTGGTCTTGTACTACCTGCGGCGCTTGCGTTAACGAATGTCCAGTCGATATCGAGCATATCGATCACATTGTAAATATGCGTCGTTTCCAAGTTTTGGTTGAATCAGATTTCCCATCACAGTTGCAAGCGACTTATCGCAACTTAGAGATGCAGGGTAATCCTTGGGGTTCAAATAAGAATGATCGCGAAGCATGGATTGCAGAGTGCGATTTCCCAGTTGAAGTTATTACCGGACAAATTCCAGATGATATGGAATATCTATTCTGGGTTGGTTGCGCAGGTGCATACGAAGAGCGCGCAAAGAAAACTACAAAAGCTGTTGCAGAGTTGCTGCACATGGCGGGAGTTAAGTTTGCAGTTCTAGGTAAGCGCGAAACATGTACCGGAGATAGCGCACGTCGCACCGGTAACGAATTCGTTTATCAGATTCTCTCTAAAGAGAATATCGATACCTTTACTGAAGTATTTGCTAATTACAAAGGTAAGAAGAAAGTTGTGGTTACCTGCCCTCACTGCTTTACAACAATCGGTCGCGATTACAAGCAACAGGGTTATGAATTAGAAGCAGTTCACCACACACAGCTACTTAATCAATTAGTCCGCGATGGAAAGTTAAAGCCAGTTGCAAAAGAATCTAAGACAATTACTTATCACGATCCTTGCTACCTAGGTCGTCACAATCAGGTTTACACACCACCACGCGAACTTCTTGCAGCTACAGGTCTACAGGTAACTGAGATGCCACGTAATCAAGAGCGTTCATTCTGCTGTGGCGCAGGTGGCGGTCGTATGTGGCAGGAAGAGAAGCTCGGAACTCAGATCAATTTAAATCGCGTTGATGAAGCTCTGGCAACTGGCGCGGATGAGGTTGCCGTTGCCTGCCCATTCTGTCGCGTGATGGTCTCCGATGGAGTTCAGGGTCGCCAATCTGAGGTCGAGGTGCTCGACGTCGCGCAGGCGCTCTTACGCTCAGTGAAGCCTTAGAAACCCCGCATATTCGCACGAGAAATCGGGTTCCTTCTCAGATAGCTCTCAGGTTAAGAGAGGATTCTCCTAGCCATGAGTACATCAACAGAACCAAAGAGTCGCATCCTTGTTGTCGATGACGAACAGAGCATCAGCGATCTAGTTTCAACTTCGCTTCGCTTTGTCGGTTTCGATGTTCGCACCGCTGCAACCGGTCAAGAAGCGCTTCGCGTTGCTGAAGAATTTAAACCACAGGCGATGGTGCTCGATGTAATGCTTCCTGATCTAAATGGTTTTGAAGTCTGCGAAAAGATTCGTAACGAAGGCCAAGATATCGGCGTACTTTTCTTGACTGCTAAAGATGCGGTCGAAGATAAAGTTTATGGGCTAACTCGCGGCGGCGATGATTACATGACTAAGCCATTCTCACTTGAAGAGTTAGTAGCTCGTTTGAAATCAATCTTACGTCGCACCGGTGCAGTTGAAACTGAAAGTGATGATGAGAAGATTCGTTTTGCCGATCTTGAGTTAGATGAAGCAACTCACGAAGTTCGTCGCGCCGGAGATTTAATCGAACTATCTCCAACTGAATTTACTTTGCTACGTTACTTGCTAATCAATGCAGATCGCGTTGTTTCAAAGGCGCAGATCCTTGATCATGTATGGCAATACGATTTCCGTGGCGATGCCGGAATTGTAGAAACTTATATCTCTTACCTACGTAAGAAGATTGATATTTACGAACCTCCACTAATTCATACTGTACGTGGCGTTGGTTATAGATTGCGAATGCCAGTAAAGAAGTAAATGAATATCAATCAATGGTCGCTACGTAGCCGTTTAACTATTGGCATAGTTGTACTCTCCGCAATTGGTTTTGCGGTTTCTTTTTTCGGTACAGCTAATGCGTTAAATGGTTATCTGGTTGGCCAGATTGATAACGAGCTAAACAGCGTAGTTGGTGGCACTGCGATGCGTTTGGATCGCGGCGCGGTAATTCAACAGAATGATGATTTATACGAAGAGGAACGCCACCAATGGGGCAAAAAATCAGCTAGCGCTGCGCCTCAGCCGCTACAGCGAATCCCGACCACGCTTTCGGTAACGCTGTTAAGTGCAGATGGCACTGTTAAAGGCGAACTTGGTGGAGATTTAGCTTCTGCTCAAATTACAGATTATCTAACTAACTTCACCAATGAAAAGGCTGCAGCTACCGAAGGTGAACCTTTTACTTTGAAAGTAGATGGGCCTGATTTTCGTGCAGTCGCGCTAATTCTGCCAACTACTGGCGATACTGTTGTGGTTGCACAATCCCTTGAAGGTGTGATTAAAACCGAACGTCAATTGATGACGCTCTTCATTCTCGTTGGTTTGATTGTTTTACTATTAATTGCAGTTGCATCACGTTATGTAATCCGTATTGGTATGCGACCACTTGAGAACGTCGAAAAGACTGCAGAGAAGATTGCAGCTGGTGATTTATCAGCGCGTCTACCTGATGCAAAGCCAACTACCGAAGTTGGTCGTTTAGTTAGTTCGTTAAATACGATGTTATCTCGCATTGAAGAATCATTTGCGGCTCGCACCGAATCTGAAGGAAGACTTCGTCGCTTCGTTGCAGATGCCTCTCATGAACTACGTACACCGCTAACAGCAATTCGCGGATTTGCAGAGCTTCATCGCCAAGGAGCCGTAACCGGTGAAGAAGAAACGAAAGAACTTGTCGCACGTATCGAACGCGAATCAATGCGTATGTCTGCGTTGGTAGAAGATTTACTTATCTTGGCTCGTATGGATCAAGGTCCAAAGATGGAAGTAAAACCAGTTAATTTATCTGAGTTAGTTACTGATGCAGTTGAATCTGCACGCGCTGCTGGCCCTGGACATCCAATTACATTAGACGCCGGTAATGAAATTTACGCACTCGGAGATGCCAATCGCATCCATCAAGTGGTGGCCAATTTACTTGCAAATGCACGTATACATACGCCTGTTAATACTCAGATTAAAGTTTCAATTACCCAATTGGAAAATGAAATTCAGGTTAGCGTTTCCGATAATGGTCCTGGGTTATCAGAGGTAGACCGTGAGCGAGTCTTTGAACGTTTCTATCGCGTAGATCCTTCACGTCAACGCACAAGCGCTGAAGGTAGCGGGCTTGGTTTATCTATTGTTGATGCAGTGATGCGTTCACATGGTGGCCATGTAAGCGTTGATTCAAAGTTGGGCGAAGGTACGACCTTTACGCTCCACTTTCCATTGTCTTAAGAATCGCAATTCGCTCTGACAACGGCGGGTGGGTAGCAAATAATTTTGAAACGCTCGAACTATCAAGCGGTGATTCAATATAAAGATGCGCAACTGCATTTGATGCATGTCTAACTACCGTTGAATCAGCTTGTAAAACTTCTAGGGCTTTACGTAGCCCTGCTGGGTTACGAGTGAATTGAACTGCGGTCGCATCTGCTAGCGCTTCACGGCGACGGCTAATTGCAGCTTTTAATAGCACTGCAGCAATTGGAGCCAAAATTAAAATAAATAAAGAGAGAATTAACGCGATCGGATTATTTCCACCGCCTTCACGATCATCGCGACGTCCGCCACCGAACCACATCATGCGCATTAAAAAGTCACTAAAGATTGCAATCGCACCAGCAGTAGTTGCCGCAACTGCGCTAACTAAAGTGTCGCGATTTCCGACGTGCGCCATCTCGTGTGCGATTACGCCTTGTAGTTCATCTTTATCCATTGAATCTAAGATGCCGGTGGTAAATGCAATCAATGCATGTTTTGGATCGCGCCCAGTTGCAAAAGCGTTTGGCGCTTGATCTTCAACGATTGCCACCTTTGGCATTGGTAGTCCGCTTGCGATACAAACCTCTTGAATTAAGGCAAATAAACGTGGGTTATCGCTCTCTTGAATTTGACGCGCGCCAGTCATTGTTAAAACTAATTTATCTGAAGCGTAGTAACTACCCCATACTGAAATTAAAGATAGGCCAACGGCTATCGGAACAATTCCTGCTGTTCCTTTGCCCATGTAGGTAAGTGCTGCATAAACCACTAACCACATCAGCGCACCAAAGCCTGCTAATAAAAGAAAAGTTTTTCTCTTATTAGCGGCTTGATGTGCTCGGAAATTTACTTCGCTCATTTTTAATATTAATTATTTAGAACTGAACTTTAGGAGCGTTACGATCTTGTGGATCTTCAACTTCGTAAAATTCACGAGCGTTAACTTTTGCAATGCCACCGAAGAGATTTCCAGGGAAAGTCTTGATGGTCTGATTTAGTGAACGGACGCTGTCGTTATAAAACTGGCGAGAGAATGCAACTTTATTTTCAGTAGTTGCGAGCTCATCTTGTAGCTGTAAGAAGTTAGCTGATGCCTTTAGATCTGGGTAAGCCTCAGCAACTGCAAGCAATCCGCGGAGAGCTTGAGTTAATTGGCCATCTGCAACAGCGACATCATGAACGCCAGATGCGCTAGTTGCCTGCGCGCGAGCTGCCACAACTTTTTCAAAAGCTTCCTTCTCGTGCGCTGCGTAACCTTTTACAGTTTCGACCAAGTTCGGGATTAAATCCGAACGGCGCTTTAACTGAACTTCGATCTGCGCAAATGCTTCATCAACTGAAACGTTTAGACGGATAAGTCGGTTGTATTGAGTGATAACAAAAATTACTGCGAGCGCGATTACGCCCAAAACAACATATGTTGTATTCATACTCTTCCTAACAAGAACGAAGAGGTATTTATTTCACTTCGCTCTTATGGAAGTTTAGCCAAGAACGGCTTGCCGTTGGACCGCGCTGGCCCTGATATCTGCTGCCGTAAACCGCTGAACCATAAGGATTCTGTGCAGGAGATGAGAGTTTGATTAGGCAAAGTTGGCCAATCTTCATTCCTGGAAAGAGCTTCACTGGCAAGTTAGCTACATTTGAAAGTTCTAAAGTGATGTGGCCAGAGAAACCTGGATCAATAAATCCTGCAGTCGAATGTGTAAGTAAACCTAAGCGGCCAAGTGAAGACTTACCTTCTAAACGTCCTGCGATGTCATCAGGCAGAGTTACAACTTCATAAGTTGAAGCAAGTACGAATTCGCCTGGGTGCAAGATGAAATGTTCGTCGTTACCGACTTCGATCTCACGAGTAAGTTCAGATTGTTCCTTCGATGGATCGATAACTTCATACTTATGGTTTTCGAAGACGCGGAAGAATTTATCTAAGCGGACGTCGATTGACGACGGCTGAATCATCTTCGGTTCGTATGGTTCGCAAGCTACGCGGCCTGCTTCGATCTGCGCGAGAATATCTTTATCACTTAATAACACGGTGCGACCCTATCTCACGCACGCAGCGGATCATCTGAACGCAACCAGACATTTTGATCTTCTGGGCGTCCTTCAGCCAATGAAATATCTAATAGCCCCTCTTGACGCTGCCAATCATTCGCGGCAAGTTGGCGTGAGAAACCTGCGAGCGCGATTGGGTCAGCTAGCTCTTCTGCTTTGCCATCGAAATGAAGCGGGCCAGCATGATCGACAATGCTAGTTCCAATCACAATCTCGCCACTATCTCGTGCAATTTCAATGACACGTGATTGTTGAGGCCAGTCGATATGGCTTGCGGTTCGAATCATCCAGAAGGCGTGGCTACCATCGTCGCGTTTAATCTGATTAATAAAGTTCTGATGGTTATGTCCTGCAACCCACAGAATAATATTTTTATATCCAAAGAGAAGATCTTGAATCTCTTTACGGACCGCCGGCTTTTCAATGCCTTCTGGTGCGTAATCATTAAAGATTTTTTCGATTGGATGATGCGAAGTCAAAATTACATACTTTTCAGTGGATTTCGCCAATAAATCAACTAGCCAAGCCCATTGCACGCGATCTATACAACCTTGCCATCCACCATTTGCGTTTACGGTATCAAGTGCAATTAATCGAATATTGTTTGGTAGATCGCGGAAGTAGTAACTTGCATTTGGAATTTCCTTAGCCATTCCGTGATCGTGTCCGCAATTTGTATGGCGTGCTACCCAATCAGGAATCGAATTAAATTTACGATTTGGATCTGCAGTCACTTCTTCAGTAAAAGCAATATTTAAATCTGCATAATCAGCTGGCCCGACTTCAGAGAATCGTTTAAAGAGATCCAATAAATCAACATCTGGCTTTAACTCTGAGAGTTTTTGATTACCCACAGAAATTGCTTCTAGTTCTGGTGTTGGCGCAGTAGTTCCTTGTAACAACGAATCGTGATTGCCGTGAATTGCTAACCAATTATGTTTTAAACCTTGTGCAACAAATGGCGCAGTTGATGCCTTTGTGACTCCAGGAAACGCAGGGAAGTCATGTAAATTTTGTGGACGATCTGCACCTTTTACATCTGGGTGGTAATAATGTGGATCGGTATTTGTCGCAGAGTGAAAACTTTCAAACTTCTCATCACTTCCAGAATTTGGTTTCACCGGACCGCCATCTAAAACCGTTTTATACCAATCTAATTCATTTGATTGCGCGTTATCAGTCATATCGCCAGTGACGATTACCGAATCAACTTTGGCGCCAAGCAGCGGACCCTTTTCAATCTTATTTACTGACTCAACCATCGCTTCTAAAACTTGGACCGTTAAAAATTCTTGCGCGCGATATGTACCGATGTAATGCACCAGCGGTTGCATTGGGTTATCAGGATCTGCAAAGCGATCAACAAATTCCATTCGAGTAGGTGATTGCGCATCGCAGATATGTAGATCCGATAGGTGAATCAGGGTAAGAAGCGGTTCTGGTTTTTCTGGGGCCTTGCCGACCATCTGCCGTTCGCCTTCGTGGACCAATTTCTTCCATTTAGTGCCTGGCACCGAGAGGCGCGAAATCCGCTTATTCATGGGCGTGAGGCTACAACCAGAGAAAGTGCTTGCATAAGTTACTGGTCAGTAGCATTCTTTCCCAATGGGACATTACATAGCCAATCTTCGCGATATTCAGTTCTGCCTCTTTGATCTATTGGGGCGCGACCAGATTCTTGGAAAAGGAATCTTCTCTGACATTGATAAGGACACCGCCAACGGAATGTTGGAAGAGTTCAAACGTTTATCTGAAAATGAGATTGCGGCTTCTTTCGTAGATGGCGATCGCCAAGGTGTTGAATTTGATCCAAAAACTGGCGAAGGTAAATTGCCGGAAAGTTTTAAGAAGTCATATCGCGCATATATGGATGCCGAATGGTGGCGTCTTGATGCTCCAGTAGAACTTGGCGGAACTTTGGTTCCACGTTCACTTCGTTGGGCGATGGCAGAGATGATTTTGGGTTCAAACCCTGCGTTACATATTTATGTCTCAGCATCTTTTGCACATGTTGCATATTCGCTTGGAACAGAAGAGCAGAAGAAGATTGCAAAGCAGATGCTTGATAAGCAGTGGACTGCAACAATGGTTCTAACTGAACCTGATGCAGGTTCTGATGTCGGTGCTGGTCGATCAAAAGCGGTAAAGCAAGCAGATGGCACTTGGCATATCACCGGAACAAAACGTTTTATCACTTCAGGTGAACATGATTTAGCAGAGAACATTATTCACTTTGTACTTGCACGCCCTGAAGGTGGCGCAGTTGGTACTAAAGGTCTTTCACTATTTATCGTTCCGAAATATCACTTTGATTGGAACACGGGCGTACTTGGAAAACGTAACGGCGTATTTGCTACAAAGCTCGAACATAAGATGGGCTTAAATGTTTCAGCGACCGCCGAATTAAATATGGGCGAGAAGGAACCTTGTGTTGGTTACTTGCTTGGCGAAGTTCATGACGGAATTCGTCAGATGTTTAAGATTATTGAATATGCGCGCATGATGGTTGGAACAAAAGCGATTTCAACGCTATCAACTGGTTATTTAAATGCGCTCTCATATGCGAAATCACGCGTACAAGGCCCTGATTTAACAAAAATGATGGATAAGGCTTCACCGCGCGTAACAATCATCAATCACCCAGATGTCCGTCGTTCGTTACTTACCCAGAAGGCATATGCCGAAGGTATGCGTGCGCTAGTTCTTTATACCGCTTCAATTCAAGATTCAATCATGATGGAAAGTGATGAAGCGAAGTTAAAAGAGCTAGAGAAATTAAATGATCTCTTACTTCCAATTGTTAAAGGTTACGGAAGTGAAAAGTCATGGACTCTACTCGGAACTGAAAGTTTGCAGACCTTTGGCGGTTCTGGATTTACCGAAGATTGGCCGCTCGAACAATATGTTCGTGATGCAAAGATTGATACTTTGTATGAAGGCACGACTGCGATTCAAGGTTTAGATTTCTTCTTCCGCAAGATTGTTCGCGATAACGGCGCTACTTTGATGAACCTTGGCGCTGAAATCAAAGCATTCTGCGAATCAGGTGGCGCAATGGCTGAAGAGAAAGCGAAGCTACTTAAAGCACTTGGCGACTTCCAAGGAATCATTACTGTTCTTGTTGGACATGCGATGGCATCACAAGCAAAACCAGAAGAGATTTACAAGGTTGGCCTCAACACAACACGTGCACTTTTTGCAGCTGGCGATGTTGTAATTGGTTGGTTACTGCTTCGTATGGCAGAGATAGCTGCGACTAAGGGCAACGATGATTTCTATGTCGGCAAGATTGCAGCTGCAAAGCACTTCATTAATGTGGTACTTCCACATTTAACTGCAGAGCGAAAGATTGCAGAGGCAACCGATGGATCAATCATGGAGATTCCAGAGAAAGCCTTCTAGTTACCGCTAAACTCTTTGAGTGAGTAATCAGAGAAAAGGCATTATTGCGCTCTTTATTGCGGCGCTAGCTTTTTCAATTAATGGCATCGTCTCTAAATTAGTTTTAGAGGCGGGGCTATCTCCTTGGCGAATGGCCGAAGTCCGTTCGACAGGGGCATTTACCGCTTTTCTTATTTACTTGCTGATCTTCAAAAGAAGCGCGCTCAAGTTTGATTTAAAGGCGATGCCCGAAATGTTGGTCTACGGAATCATCGGATATGCAGGCGTACAGGCCTTCTATTTCGTGGCGATTGTCCGTATGCCAGTCTCGGTTGGTCTGATCATCGAATTTACCGCGCCAATCTGGATCACGCTCTGGATTCGCTTTGTCCGCAAACAATATGTGCCGCGCACCATGTGGCTTGCGGTTTTGTTGGCCTTCTCTGGATTGCTACTTATCGCGCAAGTTTGGAAAGGTTTAACTTTCGATGGAATCGGAATCATCGCCGCATTCCTCGATGCATTCGCGTTAACTGCTTACTTCTTACTTGGCGAGAAATGGGGCAAGCGTGCGGCGACCGAAACTTTAATGATCTATGGCTTTGGAATTTCAATGTTATTTTGGTGGATCACATTTCCGCTTTGGACTTATCCAACCGAAATCTTTTCAAAAGAGATTGATCTTCGCGGCCAATTAGCTGGCGTAAATGCGCAAGGTTGGGTTTTGATTTTATTTGTAATCTTTGTCGGAACTATCATTCCTTACACTGGAAATTTAATTGGAATTACAAAAACATCTGCATCGTCTGCAGCAATCATTGGAATGCTCGAACCAGTGCTTGCCGGAATCTTCGCGTGGATTTGGTTAAGCGAAACTTTTAATGCAATCCAATTAGTTGGCGCAGCTGCTGTGATTGCTGGAATTTATATTGCTACGAAAGTTAGATCAACTACTCAGCAGATCGTGCCTGAGTAAAGTCTGCATTGCCCATCGGCGCTGGCATATCAACAAATCTTGAGAAGTGAAGTTGCGCTGAAACCGTTAGGTCACGAGTCGGACCGTTACGATGCTTAACTACTAATAGATCAGCTTCGCCAGAACGATTCTGTTTGTCATATAAATCTTCGCGGTGTAACAAGATAACCATGTCGGCATCCTGTTCGATCGAACCAGATTCGCGAAGATCAGAGAGCATTGGTTTCTTATCTGCGCGCTGTTCAGGACCACGGTTTAGCTGGGAGATTGCGATTACTGGAATATCTAATTCTTTGGCCATCAACTTAAGGTGACGAGAGAATTCAGAGACTTCCTGTTGGCGGTTTTCGACTTTTTTACCCGATGACATCAGCTGTAGGTAATCGATAACGATTAGCTTGAGGTCATGGCGCTGCTTTAAACGACGCGCTTTTGCGCGGATTTCCATCATCGAAAGGTTCGGTGAATCGTCGATAAATAACGGAGCATCGGAAATTTCTCCCATGCGTCGCGCAAGTCTCGCCCATTCATCGTCAGAGAGAGCACCACTACGGATGTTGTTGAGCGCGACACGTGCTTCGGCAGACAACATACGCATGGTGATTTCAGAGCGCGACATTTCAAGAGAGAAGATG
>JACCDX010319650.1_pt1 | contig 58590 bp, 47 predicted proteins | sample 7449681 | NCBI WGS metagenome assembly JACCDX01 (sample SAMN15323450, study PRJNA562643) | freshwater metagenome | isolation source: river surface water | place: USA:Blue River Watershed | collected 2017-08-18
ACCGAGAAGCCGGGCGGCACGGGCGAACCGTCGACCTCGCTGATCGGACCGGCTGTGGCCAACGCCATCGCCAACGCGACCGGCAAGCGCCTGCGCAGCATGCCGTTCGCCAAGGCCATCAAGGCCGTCAAAGCCGCGTAAGCATCGGCTCGAATGCCTCCCGTTGCAAGACGGGAGGCATTTGTCCCTGTGCCATCCGCTGTGCGGGCAAAGCCCTCTGAAAACCATCGCATAGTCCGTCAGCGCGCGTTTGCCGATGCATCCGGCTGGCCTGTCCGACTCGCATAATCAATTATTCCGAAACATAGACTCATGGACCAGACATCCAACGCGTTTCGTCGCGCCAGCTATCAGGAATGGCTAGCAGCCGCCGCCCGATCGGCGCCCGGTGGTGACGTCGCCAGCCTGAACTGGACTACCCCGGACGGCATCGTTGTCAAGCCGTTGTATACCGCCGCAGATATCGAATCGCTCCCCCTGACCGATACGCTGCCGGGCTTCGAGCCGTTTCTGCGCGGTCCGCAGGCGACCATGTATGCAGTCCGCCCGTGGACCATTCGCCAGTACGCCGGATTTTCCACGGCCGAAGAGTCGAATGCCTTTTATCGGAAGGCGCTGTCGGGCGGCGCGCAGGGCGTGTCTGTGGCATTCGATCTTGCCACGCACCGCGGCTACGATTCCGACCATCCCCGGGTGACCGGCGATGTCGGCAAGGCGGGCGTGGCAATCGACTCTGTCGAGGACATGAAGGTCCTGTTCGACGGCATCCCGCTGGACAAGGTGTCGGTGTCGATGACGATGAATGGTGCCGTACTGCCCGTGCTTGCCGGCTATGTCGTGGCCGCTGAAGAACAAGGTGTGGCGCAGGCCCAGCTCAGCGGGACGATCCAGAACGACATCCTGAAAGAATTCATGGTGAGGAATACGTATATCTATCCTCCCGAACCGTCGATGCGCATCATTGGCGACATCATCGAGTACACCGCGAAGAACATGCCGCGGTTCAATTCGATCTCCATCTCCGGCTATCACATCCAGGAAGCCGGTGCCAGCCAGACGCTGGAGATGGCTTTCACGCTCGCCGATGGCAAAGAGTATGTGAAGACCGCGATCGCCCGCGGAATGGATGTCGACGATTTCGCCGGCCGGCTCTCGTTCTTCTGGGGCGTCGGCATGAATTTCTATCTTGAGATCGCCAAGATGCGTGCCGCGCGCATGCTCTGGTGCCGCATCATGAAGGGCTTCAATGCGAAGAACCCGAAGAGCCTGATGCTGCGCACCCACAGCCAGACGTCGGGCTGGTCGCTGACGGAGCAGGACCCGTATAACAATGTGGTGCGCACGACGATCGAGGCGATGGCCGCAGTCTTCGGTGGCACGCAGTCGCTGCACACCAACTCGTTCGATGAGGCGATCGCCTTGCCGACCGAGTTCAGCGCGCGCATCGCTCGCAACACACAGCTGATCCTGCAGGAAGAAACCCAGATCACCAAAGTGATCGACCCGTGGGCCGGCAGTTACATGATGGAATCGCTGACGAATGAGATGGCCGACAAGGCCTGGGCCATCATTGAGGAAGTCGAGGCGATGGGAGGCATGACCAAAGCCGTCGAAAGCGGCTGGGCCAAGCTGAAGATTGAGCAGGCAGCGGCCGAAAAGCAGGCGCGCATCGATAGCGGCAAGGACGTAATCGTCGGCGTCAACAAATACCGGCTCGACAAAGAGGATCCGATCGACATCCTCGCCATTGATAACGTCAAGGTGCGCGCCGACCAGATTGCCCGCCTGACGTTGGTCAAGGCATCGCGCGATGCCGTGAAGGTGGCACAGGCGCTGGACGACCTGACCGCAGCGGCCGAAAGCGGGCAGGGCAACCTGCTGGACTTGTCCATTCGGGCGGTACGCTTGCGCGCCACGGTCGGTGAAGTCAGCGATGCAATTGAAAAGGTATTCGGTCGCCACCGAGCCGATGCGCAGAAGGTCACCGGCGTCTACTCCGCGGCGTATGACTCGGCTGAGGGCTGGGATCGGCTGAAGGGGGAAATTGAAGAGTTCGCAGAGCAGTCGGGCCGCCGTCCCCGCGTGCTGATCGCCAAGCTCGGGCAGGACGGGCATGACCGCGGCGCGAAGGTCGTGGCGACGGCTTACGCCGATCTTGGTTTCGACATCGACCTCGGACCGCTGTTTCAGACGCCGGAGGAATGTGCGCGCCAGGCGATCGAGAATGACGTGCATGCGATTGGCGTGTCTTCGCTCGCCGCCGGTCATAAAACGCTGGTGCCGGCGATCATCGAAGAATTGCGGCGGCAGGGGGCAGACGACATCATCGTCTTTGTCGGCGGTGTCATACCCCGGCAAGACTATGAATTCCTGTATGACGCAGGCGTCAGGGGAATCTATGGACCCGGGACACCGATTCCTGCCAGTGCGAAAGACGTACTCGAAAAAATCCGGGAAGCCATCGCATGACACCCGCGCAAATGCTCGAGGGGATTCTGGGCAATGAGACCACCCGTCGGCGGCGCTCGGTGGCCAAGGCGATTACCCTCCTCGAGTCAGTGCGCACGGACCATCGGCTGCAGGCTGATGAGCTGCTTACCCGGCTGGTCACCTACGCGGGAAAATCCTTCCGGATCGGTATCAGTGGCGTACCAGGGGTGGGCAAGTCGACATTTATCGAGGCCCTGGGCCTGTGGCTGATTGCGCGCGGTCATCAGGTCGCCATCCTCGCGGTCGACCCGTCCTCGACGGTGTCCGGGGGCTCCATCCTCGGCGACAAGACGCGGATGGAGCAACTTTCTGTCCACCCGAATGCTTACATTCGGCCCAGTCCGAGCCGGGGCAGCCTCGGCGGCGTTGCCGAGAAAACGCGTGAATCCATCCTGATCTGCGAAGCGGCCGGCTATGACATCGTGATCGTCGAGACAGTGGGCGTAGGGCAGAGTGAAACGGCCGTGGCGAACATGACCGACATGTTTTGTCTGCTGCAATTGCCGAATGCCGGTGACGATCTGCAAGCCATCAAGAAGGGCGTGATGGAGATCGCCGACCTGGTGGTCATCAACAAGGCCGATACCGATCCGCAAGCAGCGACTCGCGCAGAGGCCCAGATTTCGGGTGCACTGCACTTGCTCTCATCCATTGGAAATTCGCGAGAGCCGACAAGCCGCTGGGTCCCTCAGGTAATAAAGACCAGCGCACTGACGAAACAGGGGATTGATGTCTTCTGGTCTTCGGTCATGTCGTTTCAGCGCGAACAATCTGAAGCGGGTCTGATCGAGAGACGACGCCGTGCACAAGCTCTGGATTGGATGTGGGAGCGCATCCATGCCGAATTGAAGCGGTCATTTCAGGACGACCCCGCCATTCGCGCGTTGCTGCCTGCAATTAGCGCTCAGGTTGAAGAAGGCGTCATTCCTGCGTCCACCGGCGCCAGAAAATTGATTGCCGCGCACGCAGAAGCACGTCGAATGGTTTCATGAGCCTTTAATGAACGCACGGCGATGCCGATGCTCCACGGACTCTCTCGATACGCCGAGAGCCGGCAGGGACGATTTTCGGCCTGCGCTTTCGGGAGCACGTTGCAGGCGCGTGATCATGCGCTGCCGTGGCGCAAGGAATGGAAGGCGGCGTCAACTATTACTGCTGTCCAGCTCGGTCATACGGGCCGTTGTACCAGCCGCTCCGTATCGACGAAGTAATTTCGTCCACAAAAAGGCGAGTTTTTGTAGGCACGAGACGGCCCGGCGGCATGACGGCATAGATTCCACCGTCTCCGGCACCTTCCCAGCCGACCAGTATTTCGACAAGCTGGCCAGAACGTATGGCCGGCCCCGCCAGCCAATCAGCTGACAGAATGATTCCGCTCCCGTCTAACGCCGCCTGTAGCATGGCATCGGAGTTGTCGGTGACCAGCGGGCCTTCCGGGTGAATCGTCTTCCGCTGGCTGCCTTTTCTCAGCCTCCATTCCGGCCAGGTCAGCAGACTGGTAAATCCCAAACACGGAAACTCGTTCAGCGCCTCAGGCTTGTCCGGTTGCCCGTGCTTTGCAATGAACTGGGGTGATGCGGCCAGGATGTATCGGAAAGAGGCGATTTTTCTGGAGATCAGCGAACTGCTGCTTAACGCGCCAACCCGGATCGCCACATCGAAGCCTTCCGCAACCAGATCCACCAGCCTGTCGTTGAAGCGTACATCGACTTTGATTTTCGGATGCTTGGCGATAAATCCGGACAGCAGCGGGGTCACCCACTGCCGGCCAAAGGTAAAAGGCAGGGACACGCGGAGCAATCCCTGCGGGCTGGAAGCCAAATTGCTTGCTTCCAGGCTGGCGTGATCCAACTCATCAAGCAGCGCGCGAATGCGTTCGTAGTAGATTGCGCCAACCTCCGTCAGCACAACGCGCCTCGTGGTACGCGACAGAAGCCGTACGCCCAGACGATTCTCCAGCTGGCTGACTCTCCGGGACAGGATCGTGGGATCTCTTCCAACGGATTTTGCCGCGGTCGAGAAGCCATTGGCCTCCACAACGGCGACAAAAGCGGCCAATTCCTCGAAGGAGACCCGGCTTAATAATTCGTGCATTTTCTGCATGAGTAATTTTCAAAAATGGGGGATTTAATTTGATTTGTGCAGTCATAGAATGCTCCCACCATCTACTAGGAGGGGGATCAAGCATGAAAACGTTTTTGAGCATTGGTAGCGGTCCTGGCATCGGCTACGAGACGGCAGCTCGCTTTGCCAAAGAGGGCTATCGAATCATTCTGAGCGCGCGCAATCCGGACAACCTGAATGCTCTGGCTGCTCGTCTGAAGGCATCTGATGCGCAAGTCGAGACAAGGCGCGTGGAAGCCGGCGATCCTGCGAGCGTTGCCGCATTGTTGAATGAGGTGGAAAACTCCTTCGGACCGGTGGATGTCCTCCACTACAACGCGGCAAACCTGCGGCAGGCGACCGTGCAGTCGCAGCCGATCGATACGTTCAACAGCGATCTGGCCGTCAACATCGGCGGCGCCCTCGCCGCGGTTCAGGTCATGAAGAAAAAAATGGAAGGTCGAGGTGCCGGCACCATTCTGCTGACTGGCGGCGGGTTCGGTATTTATCCGAATCCGGACTATCTGTCGCTCAGTATCGGTAAGGCAGGTATCCGGGCGCTTGCACTGGGACTTTTTGAGTCGGCCAAAGAGGCTGGCGTTCACATAGCTACCGTGACGGTGTGTGCCTTTGTCTCGCCGGAGACTCAGGAAACGCGGGAAATTGCTGATAGCTTCTGGAAACTGCACAGTCAGACCAAAGACGAATGGTCGGCGGAATTGACCTATCCGGCTTGAGCGCGATGGGAACTCGGGCGGAGTGATTTTTCAAACGATCTCTATCCCTCAAAGCGGCGATCCTCAGAGATCGCCGTTTCTCCCGTCAGAAGAGCGCGGCCGAGGAAGAGTCGGCTCAGGAGGCACTGGCGAGATCAGTGCGAGTGAATGTCATCGTTCTGAGCAGCAGTCGTCCGCGTCTTGTTTGATATCTCCCGAGCTCCAGGTTGCCGGTCTGAGGGCGTTTCTTGTCGACAGTTCAGAGCGGGCGGGTGCTTCGGAGATTCCTTCAACCGAGGTGTCCTTGTCAACGATCGTCTGGCACTGTGAATGGCGTAACATCCAATAGCCCTCACAATCGACGGGACAACTCCGGAGGCCAGCCCGTTCAATGGCAGGCGTACAGCGTCGAGCTTCCGAGGCTGCATGAATTTCTGTGCTGGCGAAGACTTCCTCAAGCCCGATGCGCGACATTGCCTCCCCAACAGCGATCGGTTTCTCTTCGCATAAAATCGAAGCCAAACGGGCAGATGCGCACTCAGCCCCGCTCTCGCATCGTCAGCACCATACGAAACTTTGCCTCGCCCGATTTCATCTTTTGGTACGCTGCGTTCGCCTGTTCCAGTGGCAGCACTTCGATTTGCGGTCGCACGTCCACGAGTACGCTGAAGTTCAGCGCCTTCTCGTTTTCAAAAGGTGACCCGGTGATGGATCCCATGATGTGGCGCTCGCCTCCGACCAGCAGACCTGCCGCCACCGGCAACGGCGTCTTGCCCGGATTGAGGATCACCAGCCGCCCTTCGGGCGCCAGCCCTTTCAGCAGCACGGACACCGTATCGACATCGGCGATCGTCGTGATGATGGCCTGAGCCCCGCCCATGCCCATGAGGATGTCGGCGGCATCTTCTGCCAGATTGTCGATGTAGCGATGCGCGCCGAGGGCGATCGCATCCCGGGCGATATCGTGCCCGCGCCCTATCGCGACGACCTTGAAGCCCATTTTCCGCGCGTACTGCACCGCCATGTGCCCCAGGCCGCCGATGCCGAGAATGGCGACGAGGTCGCCTGCCTGCGCGCCGCATTTTTTAAGTGCATTGAACGTGGCAATGCCGGCGCATAGCAGGGGTGCGGCTTCCTCGGAGTTCAGTTCATCCGGGATGGCGACCAGCCCGGTGCTACGCGCCAGCATCATCTCGGCGTAGCCGCCATCGACGGTGGCGCCCACCACCGGCTGGTTCTGGCAGAGATTGAAACGGCCTTGCCGGCACGGCGCGCATGCATTGCAATGACCACCGAGACGGCCCACGCCAACTCGTTGTCCCGGCTTCCATATCGACGGCGTACCGTCGCCAAGCGCAACGATGCGGCCCACCACTTCATGCCCGGGTACGCGCGCCGTTGCGTCACCTCCGGCGGCTTTCTCAATGTCATTGGCATCCGCGCCGCAGATGCCACAGGCTTCCACTTGCAGCAGGACTTCGCCGGCACCGGGTTCAGGCCGGTTTCGCTCGACCAGTTCCAGCACGCCCGGACGACTGACCTGCATCGCCCGGTAGGTTTTCTCCGCTGTCATGATTGAACCTTTTCGCAGGCAGACGCATGTTGCGAGGCGACTGCCTCGACACCGCGCCGGGCGGCATCAATCGCACCAGCGACATAGCCGGAAAATGCCGGCGACCATTCGCTGGCGATTCCGATGAGTCGGTTTGTCCATGCGCCTGAACCGGGCGTGCGCGCCAGGCCCATCGCGTGATGTCCGTCGGCTTGCTGATCCGCTGCGGTCGCCGTATGCGGATCCGTCGACCAGTCTTTCAAAAACTCGGCGCGGGGAGAGCCGGCCTGATCTCCGAACAGCCGCACCAGTTGGGCCCGGCACAGGGCAATCAATGTGGACTCGGGTACGGTTCGACGTATGCCGGCAGGCACGCCGATGAAGCCGAACAGCGCCGCCCCCTCGGCTTCGGGAGAGGCGTCATGAATTTCGACCAGCGGACCGACGGCGCTTCTCGCGCCGCCGGAAAGCCCGTGTGTGCGCCAGAAGGGTTGGTCGAATACCGCGACATACTTTGCATGGGGGGCCATCCATGTCGGGCAGCTGGTCCATTGCCGTGTCACGGCTTCCGGAAGCGCTGGCACGAAGTCGATCGTGCTTGCCGCAAGACGCGGAGGAACGGCAAGCAGCACGCTGGCCACCCGGTGCGTTGACAGCCTCCCGGTGGCGTCTTCAGCGGTAACCTCGATGCACGCTTCCAGTTGTGCCACGCACGTAACGCGGTGACTGACGGTCAGCTTGTCCGCGGGCAGGCGATGGCGCACGGCATCGATCAGCGTGCTCATGCCCCCTGCAAGACGCCGTGCCGATGGGGATGTGGCGTAGCCATCCACACGAGCAGGAGATTGCGCGGGTGAGCGTTCGATGAGGATGTCGCCTGCTTCGTGCTGCTCGAATGTCGGTATGCGCAGATCGTCCACCAGCCTTTGCAAGTCGGGCTGCAGGTCAGGCCAGAACCACGTGGCGCCGAGGTCGTAGCGCTCCGGCGTGCGGTGCTGCTCCGCCGGATTCGGCAAAGCGCCCGGCATGCCCGGGACGGACACGATGCGCCCGCCGAAGGTGTCGCGTGCCTCGAACAGGACATAATCGGTGATGCCGCGCTCTTCGAGCAGCGAAGCTGCATACAGGCCGCTCAGGCCGCCGCCGATGATGGCTATTTGTGCTGTCAGCATACGCTGGCCTCCGCAGGCGCCTGAGTCTTCAAAGGGCCTGTCTTCAGATACACGGTCACCCCGGCGCTGCCTGCGATCAGGTCGGGATAATGACCTGACGGCAGCCGCATCCAGGTGCCGCTGTCATGGCGTTCCCCGTTCTGCAGAAGATCACCTTCGAGGATCAATACCTCGGCTCCCTCGACGCCCCTGTCGAAAACAGGCATGGCCGGACCCAGTCGCTGCAGGGATACCTGCTCATCGTCAGCAGTGAACAGCAGGCAGGACCGGCGGCCGCCCTGATCCGTCCAGCATGATTCATCGCGGGTGTTGATTCGCACGCGGCGGCCTTCGGACTGCGGCATCTGCCAAAGCTTTACGAAAAGGGTAGCGCCTTCGCGGGTCGATGGTGCATGGCCGGAGCCCGGTGGATTGCGCATGTACCAGCCTGCAGGATAGTGCTCTCCACCTTCGGAGAACGTGCCGGACAGAACCAGGATTTCCTCGCCGCCCGGGTGCTGATGGGCGGGGAAGGTGGAGCCGGGGGCGTAGCGCACGAGGCTGGTGGCCCGGGCTTTCTCGCCGCCCACGCGATCCAGCATGACGCGTTCGACGCCGGGCTGCGGCGAGGGCACCCAGTGGTGCTGGCGGGGAGTGACGATCGCTGGTATCGAAAAATCTGCGTTGACAAGCATCGGGTGTCCTAAAGAATTTCATGACCGGCGGAGACGCGGGCTGAGCCTGCCCCGCGCTGCCCGGATGTCCGTTGGCCAAAGGCAGATCTTTTCTGTTTTGCCGCGCCGGGGCAAGTGAGATAAAGTGTTTTCACGAAAAAGAAAAACTTTATCGCCATGAAGTCGCCTGTGTATCTGAACGCCCTTCGCGCCTTTGAGGCCAGTGCACGCCACCAGAGCTTTTCGGCGGCGGCAGCAGAACTGAGCGTCACGCCTGCCGCCGTGGGCCAGCTTGTGCGGAGCCTGGAAGCCTGGCTGGGTTTTCCCTTGTTCATCCGCGGAAGCAGCGGTGCCGCCCGCCTTGTTGCCACAGAAGCGGCCTTGCGTGCGTTACCTGATATTCGAGCCGGCTTCGACCGGCTCAACCTGGGCATGGAGAAGCTCAGAGAAAGCGCCGCCGACAGCGTGCTGACTGTCACGGTCAGTCCCGCCTTTGCTGCCAAGTGGCTGCTGCCCCGCTTCGAACGGTTTCAATCGACCAGCCCGGAGATCGACGTGCGCCTGGAAACCCAACTCAAGCCTGTCGACTTCGTGTCACAGCGCGTCGACATCGGCGTGCGCTACGGCGCGGGAAACTGGCCCGGCCTGACGTCCGAGAAGCTGATGGATGAAGAGGTCTATCCCGTTTGCTCACCGCTGTTGCTGCAACAATACCCGGGCCTGAGCAAGCCGGCCGATCTTGCCCGGGTGACCTTGCTTCACGATCTTTCGATGGCTGGTGACGACGGCTTCCCGACGTGGGACAAGTGGTTCCGAAAAGTGAAGGTCGCCGGCGCTTCCATTTCACGCGGCATGAAGATCAACAATTCCGCCGCCGTGTTGCAAGCAGCGATTGAGGGGCGCGGAGTTGCGTTGGCGCGCAGTGTCATGGCGCATGACGACCTGATGTCAGGCCGGTTGGTGCGGCTTTTCCCCAAAATCAAATTCGCATCCGAGCTCGCTTATTTCATTGTTTACCGCCCGGAGTGTGCGACTTTGCCAAAATTGCTGGCCTTCCGCAGGTGGTTGCTGAGCGAGTCGCGATCGAAACGCTAGACGCTTTTGAGCGAAGCACGCGATGACCCCGGGGCAGAAACGCGGCAGGCAGTATGTCGCCGGGCGACGTGATCGGGATTCTGTTCCCATGCCTGTTCCGTCCGGAGCAACCGCCGGGATCGGCGCGTCAAGTTGAGCGCCCTTGATTGAGCTGACGGATCAGGCAGGCAAGGCTTCAGCGCGTTACTCGCAGCGACTGCCGGAAGGTGCCGATTTGCGCGAACCAGTTGAATGGCGAAGGCAGACGGTACCGGGTTGTCGGGGCGGCTCCGTGTTCGTCATACCCGGTCGTTTGGTCGATGCCTAGCCGTATCGGTGAAGGGCGAGACCTGTCGGCGCTGCGTATGGAAATTTGCCCGTGCAAGCCGCCGCGAAGACGTGGTTCAAGCCCGGGTGAGGTACTTCGCCTTCAGGTCTTTCAGCATCGCGTGCAGTTCTTCATGCCGGCCCGCGCCGATCACATTCTCTTCGTGTGCCTCGAAAGCTTCGAACAATGCATCCAGCTGTTCCGGGCTGAGCAGTTTTTCCGCCATCGGAAAGAGCATCTCGTTTTCCTTGCGGATGTGAGCCTGCAGCAATGCGCTGTAAGCCGCGGCAGCCCGGGTGAACGCGGCAGCGTCCAGAGCCGGCTGCAGGCTGGCTTCCATGGTGCGAATCCATTCCCTGCCTTGCGCATGCTCGTCCAGTAGCGCGCCGACGGGACCGTTCTGTGCGGGCACGCCCGCTGCGACCATCGCCGGAAAGAGGATGCCTTCTTCTTTGCCGTGATGGCACTTGTCGGCGAACTCCTTCAGGAAGCCGAGGAACGCCGCGATGTCTTCACGTTCGGTCGCAAGGCCTGCATGCAGGCGCTGCTCGATGGCACCCAGGATTTTCAGGGCGAACAGGATGGCTTCGTGGTCGTGCATCAGGTCGTCAATCGCTTGACTCATCGCTTGTCTCCGGTAGTGGGTCGGGCAGGATCCACGCAATGCCTCGGGGCGGGATCAGCGTAACACGTGGCGTCGGATTGGCGAGAGCAAGCCATCCCGGGCAGGATCAACTGTGCGCTGCGACGCAGGCAGGGCCCGGGGTTCGGAAGTTGCGGCGCTTCAGTGACCGGCGATGCGTTGCCGGCAGCAGTTCAGCGCAGCCGCACCTGGTGCCGCGTTTTTGGCGGCAGCCTGCGTGAGTTGAGTGCGTTGAGCAGCAGGCAGGCGATGACGACGACGCGCAGCACGAGCAGGCCGGTCATCCATTGCGGCGGCCGTGCCGCGGTCATGATGTAGACGTTGAAATAGTCAGAGATCAGCGCCGATACCGAAATCCCGGTGACGGCCCATGCGACCGTGCTGAAATGCCAGCGCTTCAGATAGCTGTACAGGTAGAGTGAAATCAGCATGAGCGCCGAAACAATGCGCCAGTTCATGTAGGTGCTGAGCGCGTGTTCGCTGCCCTTCGGTATGTCGAAATTGGCCAGCGCGACATCGCGGAAAAAAATCAGCTTCAGCAAATACGATGCAGCGATGACCGACAGAAAAAGCATGCGCCATTTGAACCAGCGATCGTAATCGGTCGTACCCATTTGCACCGTAAGAAAGTGGGCCTGCACTTTCGAGCCGCTGGCATTCGATGCCGTTGCTGCCGATGCGATCGAGTCGGCGGCAGTCGTGGCGGCTTTCTTGTTTGCTGAAGAACTCATCGAGGTTTCTTATTAGCAATATCAAATTGGATTTAAATACTAAAAGGATATTGCCTTGAAGTAACGATGCAGGTGCATTTATTGTAGGAAATTGATATTAATGTAACATGCGTCCTTTTCATGATGTTTCCATATTTGTAACTAATTGTTCATGCGTGCGACGCCAGGGTCGGGTGGCAAGACGGCGCAAAGCGCGCTGTGCGGTTCAGCGAGATTCCGGTTGAGTCTGCAGTGCGAGCCGGCGATACAGCGCGGCGATCATGTCGGACTGCGTAAGGATGCCGACCAGCCGGCCGAAATCGTCGACCACCGGCATATGGTGCCGGCCGGTCTGCGCCACTTCCTGCACGAGTTCCGACATGGCAGTCGATGGCGTGGCTGTCCGTACGTTCGCCGTCATCACGTCGCCAATCCGCAGCTGACGCCACTGCGTATCGACATGGCGGGATTTGGACGCTTCGCCCAGCCAGCGGAAGAAATCTGACAACGTGACGATGCCAACCAGGCGGCGATCATCTTCGATCACAGGCAAGGCCTTGATCCGGTGTGCCTGCAGCAGTTCCCAGGCGTCAGCCAGCGACATGTCAGGACGGGCGGTCACCACGTCGCGCGACATCACGTCGGCACAGCGCAGGCCGACATGCCGGCTGAACGCGTGTTCGATCGCAAGGTTGTACAGCTTCACGAGGTCGTCCTCGCCAACGTCGACAAAGGTATCCAGGGCCTTGATGGCGCTGGCCAGGTCTTCGTGCCGCAAATCCGTTCGCGCCAGCGGCGCCTCGTCGCGCGTGCCGTGATCCTCAGCCGTGACGGCTGCGGCGCGATAAGGGTAGCGGCGTCCCGGGATCAGGTTGTTGATGAGCAGCGCCGACAGCAGCAGCAGGCCGGCGTTGGCAACCACCAGCGCCAGCGTCTGGGACGGGTCGGCCGCATAGGTGCGCTGGTCCAGCACGATCAGCAGCGCCAGCGCGCCGCCCGGCGGATGCATGCAGTTCAGGCGCGCTGTCAGCCACAGGCTGGCTGCCACCGCCGCCCCGGTGCCCAGCCAGACGGGCACCGGCAGCGCAGCGATCGCGAGACCGGCGCAGCAGGAGAGAACATAGCCGCCAATCACAGGCCAGGGCTGCGCAACAGGACTGTGCGACATGCCGAACAGGATGACGGCGCTCGCGCCCATGGGCGCGAGCAACCAGTAATGTCCGTCGAGAGCGCCCAGCAAGGCGATGCAGGAAGCGATGCCGATCAGCGTCGCTAGTACCGAATAGCGCCGTTCGCCGGCAGACAAGCGCGGCGTATCGGCAAACAGCGCCTTGCGGAGTGACTGCAGCAGGAGAGGGCGGTGGGGTTTGATGGTTCGCTCCGGCAAAAGGGGCTAGCGTAGCGCAGGCAGGCCCGGCCGGTGAATGCCCTGGAGAAAAAAGAAAAAGCTTTCCGCAGTCTTCACCGCGGAAAGCAATCCGCCCTTGGGCGGGTGGGGCAGGAGAACCCGATGATTAGTGGGTCGGCTCGAACTGCACGAACAGCCGGTTGTTCTCGAGGTGAATGTGCTCCATCAGGTCATTCACCAGCTGTTCGATGCCGGCATACAGCGCGCGCCAGGTGTTGCAAGCACCGGCCGGCGGCGTCGTGTCATTCGTCATGGACAGCAGCTTGGCCAGCTGTTCGCCGTGGCTGGAATGTTCCATGCGCATCACCGCGATCGGGCCGCCGGCAAACGGCGAGCCGCCAGTTTTCAGCATCGGGAACAGGATGGCCTCTTCCTTGGTCATGTGGTCCACCAATTCGGCTTCGATGGATTCGAGCAGCGCAGCCAACCCCGTCGGGCAGTCCGGATTCTCGCGATGAACCGCCTCGACCCGACGCGCCATCCGGACCAGCTCCGGCAGCTGCTGGCGGTGCACTTCGTGATAGCGCGTCAGGATGTGCTCGATCAGCGCCGCCGGATCGTCGGCAGACGGCGCCGGCGGGCGGTGGTCAAGCTTGAGCAGTTCGGCCGATACCGCATCTGCATTCAGATCCCTGGCCTCGCAGGCGGCCGCCAGCGGCACGTTGCCGCCGCAGCAGAAATCGAGCTTCAGCCGGCGGAAAATGGCGGTCGCACCCGGCATCTCAACGGCGATCTGCCCCAGTTGTCGAGCCTTCAGCGTATCCGCAGACAAGGAAGGGGTGGCTATAGCTTGCGACATGATCAACTCCTGGCGACGTGAAAAGATTCATTTCAGATGCATGTATTAAAGCATGAAATTTCCACGAAAAAAGTCCTATGCCCATCGTCCGGAAGAACTACTACCATCGCATGACCGAGGTGTTCGCTAGCCGCAATAAGTGCGCAAGTAGTGGACAATAGGCGGATGAAGAACACTGCATCCTTGTCTGCCAAGCTGATCCGCATCGGCGCCGCGCTGCTGCTGACCGCGCTCGTTTCGATCGGCCTGACCTTGTGGGTCACCTGGAAGCTGGGCGGCGGCGCGGCCGCGCTGAACGAAGCCGGGCGCATGCGCATGCAGGTCTGGCGCATGACCAGCGCTGTCCAGGCAGGGTTGCCGGAACGCGCCACGCTGGTCATGCAGTTTGACCAGAGCATGCAGCTGCTGCGCGCAGGCGACAGCTCGCGTCCGCTGTTCGTGCCCTGGGATGACGAGGTTCGGGCCCGTTTTGCCGACGTCGAGAAGCGCTGGGTCACCGAGCGCGATGAATTCCTCGGGACACCGGTTTCGGCGCGCACGCTGATCCTCGACGCCAACGATTTCGTCGGGGCCATTGATTTCTTCGTCAGCTCGATCGAGCGCCAGATGGCCGGGCTCACCACGCTGCTGAACCTGTTCCAGTTCCTGATGATGGCCATGGCGATCGCCGGCGCCGTCGTCATGCTGTACACCGGTTATCTGTATGTGATCAGTCCGCTGGATCACCTGCGGATTGGCCTGCGCAAGCTCGAATCCGGGGAATTCTCGACGCGGGTCGACGTCGCCTCAAACGACGAATTCGGCCAGGTCGGCGCCAGCTTCAACCGGATGGCAGCGACGCTGGAGTCGCTGTACGGCAGCCTCGAGGCCAAGGTCGAGGCCAAGACGCGCCGCATCGCCGCGCAGAAGGAAAGGCTGCAGGCGCTGTATGACGTGAGCGCCTTCCTTGCCAGCTCGAACGACCTGAAGGCGATGAGCGCGGGTTTCTGCGAACGCGTGCGCAAGCTGATGAAGGCCGATGCCATCGCGCTGCGCTGGTCCGGCGACGACCAGTCGCGCTACCTGATCCTCGCGAGCGATCAGTTTCCGCAGCAACTGCAGGAAGAGGAACGCTGCCTGCGCGCCGGCATCTGCGCGTGCGGCAACCTGGCGCCGGATGCGCGCACGCGCGTGATACCGATCATCAGCAGCGACATCGCACCTCTGCAGCATTGCACGCGCATCGGCTTTGAAAACCTGATCTCGGTGCCAATCCGGCTGCACCAGAAGCTGCTGGGCGAGATCGACCTGTTCTTCAAGCGCGACGTGACGCTCTCGGTCGACGAACATGAGCTCGTCGATACGCTGGCCACCCACCTCGCATCATCCATCGAAGGACTGCGCGCGGTCGCGCTGGAGCGTGAGGCGGCGGTGTCGGGCGAGCGCGCCTTCCTCGCGCGCGAGCTGCACGATTCGATTGCGCAGGCGCTCGCCTTCCTGAAAATCCAGGTACAGCTGCTGCGCGGCGCAATCGCGCGCAACGACACCCCGAAGGCCGAACGCGCGCTCGACGAACTCGATGACGGCCTGAAGGAATGCATCGCTGACGTGCGCGAGCTGCTGGTGCACTTCCGCACCCGCGCCTCCGGTGACGAGATCGAGACAGCCGTGCAGGAGACGCTGCAGAAATTCCAGCACCAGACCGGGCTGAAAGTCGGCAGCCGCATTGCCGGCGACGGCATGCCGCTGCCGCCGGACGTGCAGATCCAGGTGCTGCACATCCTGCAGGAAGCGCTGTCGAACGTGCGCAAGCATGCCGGCGCCAGCAGCGTGCAGGTGCAGGTCGACAAGGGGCCGGCGTGGCGTTTCGCGGTGCATGACGACGGCCGCGGCTTTGACACCGACGCCGAACGCACGCAGCTCAACGTCGGCCTGAAGATCATGCGCGAACGTGCCGAGCAGATCGGCGCGACCGTCGACGTCAGCTCGGCGCCTGGCGAAGGCACCACCGTGTCGCTGGCCCTGCCGGCCAACCCGCGCACGCGTACCCAGCCCGTCGTGGCCGAACGCACCTGAAGCAGCAACAGACCCATCCAACATGACTGAAGAAAAAATCCGCCTGCTGGTCGTCGATGACCATACGCTGTTCCGCCGTGGCCTGATCGCCTTGCTGTCACAGGACGAGCGCTTCGAAATCGTCGGCGAGGCCGGCGACGTCAGCGAGGCACTGCGCGTGCTGCCGTCCGCGCGGCCCGACCTGGTCCTGCTGGACAACCACCTGCCCGGCGTGAAGGGTGTCGACGCGATACCGTCGTTCAAGGAAGGCCAGCCCGAATTGCGGGTGATGATGCTGACCGTCAGCGAAGACGAGGACGACCTGTCGCGCGCGCTGCAGGCCGGCGCCGACGGTTATTTGCTGAAGACCTCCGAGTCCGACCAGCTGTGCGACGCGATCGTCAAGGTGAAAGAAGGTCACTCGATGATCAGCCCGCAGATGATGGGCAAGCTGGTCGCGGCGCTGCGCGGACAGGGCGCGACCGCCCGGCCGCAGGAGCCGACGCCGCCGGCCAGCCCGCAGGCGCTCGACAAGCTGTCGCCGCGCGAGAGGGAAATCCTCACGCTGATCGCAAAAGGCCAGAGCAACAAGCAGATCGCGCGCGAACTGGACATTGCCGAGACCACGGTCAAGATCCATGTGCAGCACATCTTCAAGAAGCTCGACCTGAGCTCGCGCGTGCAGGTGGCGGTGCTGGCGACCAGCCTCGGCCTGGGGTGAGACAGGGCGCGGGGCCGCCGTGCCCCGCGATTCTCATACCGGCCGCCACCCCGGCCAGCGTCGGCGCGGCGAGGCGCCATCGCCTTGCTTTTCCGAATGTCCCCCCGCGTTACGCCGCAATGAATCCGGCTGCCCCGCCACCCGGCGGCCCCGCCCCGACCGCCAGTCACCGCTGACAAACTGACCTCATTCCCCGGCCGGCCGCCGCCTGCCGCCGCCGTCAACGGCGGCCTTCCTCCGCGCGTACTACTACCAAAGAACGATGTTGCCAAAATAGTCCTCATCCTTTTTACTTCGGACATCCCGTACCGATAGTGGATGGGCAGAAATCCGTTGCCCGCTGAAACTACCGCCATGTTTCAAGGGGTAAACATGGAAAATCAACTTGTCGACAAGCGGCGTGCCTGGTCAGTGCTGATCGTCAGCACCATGGCCTTCACCGTCTGCTTCATGGCGTGGATGATGTTTGGCGTGATCGGCATTCCGATCAAGAAAATGCTGAACCTGAATGCCACCGAATTCGGCCTGCTGATGGCGATGCCGGTGCTGAGCGGCTCGCTGGTGCGCGTGCCTCTAGGCCTGATGACGGATCGCCTCGGCGGCCGCATCGTGCTGGCCGCGCTGATGGCGGTGTCGGTCCCGGCGATCTGGATGCTTGCCTATGCAACGGCCTACTGGCAGTTCCTCGCCGGCGGCCTGCTGGTGGGACTGGCCGGCGGCGCTTTCTCGGTCGGCACGCCCTATGTGGCGCGCTGGTTCCCCAAGGGCCAGCAGGGCATGGCGATGGGCGTGTTCGGCGCGGGCAACTCGGGCGCGGCGGTCAACAAGTTCATCGCGCCGGTGATCGTGGTCGGCTTCGGCTGGACGCTGGTGCCGCAGGTGTATGCAGCCATCATGCTCGGCGCGCTGATCCTGTTCTGGATGTTCAGCTACCACAACCCGGCGCACGTGGTCGCCACGTCGGTGCCGCTGCGCGAACAACTGCGGGCGCTGAAGGACCCGAAAGTCATCAAGTACTGCCAGTACTACAGCATCGTGTTCGGCGGCTACGTCGGCCTGTCGCTGTGGCTGGTGCAGTACTACGTCGGCGAATACCAGCTGGACCTGCGCACCGCGGCGCTGCTGGCTGCCTGCTTCTCGCTGCCGGGCGGCGTGCTGCGCGCGATCGGCGGCGTCCTGTCGGACCGGTATGGCGCGCACCAGGTCACCTGGTGGGTGATGTGGGTCAGCTGGATCTGCCTGTTCCTGCTGTCGTATCCGCAGACCACGTTCACCGTGCTGACCGCCAACGGTCCGGCCAGCTTCGACATCGGCCTGAACGTGTATGCGTTCACGCTGCTGGTCTTCGTGCTCGGCGTCTGCTGGGCCTTCGGCAAGGCCAGCGTCTTCAAGTACATCAGCGATGACTACCCGACCAACATCGGCGCCATCAGCGGCATCGTCGGCCTGGCCGGCGGCCTCGGCGGCTTCGTGCTGCCCATCCTGTTCGGCGCGCTGATGGACTACACCGGACTGCGCTCTTCGGCCTTCATGCTGCTCTACGCGGTGGTCTGGGTGTCGCTGATCTGGATGTACTGGACCGAAGTCCGCAAGACCCAAGTGCTCGGCGCACAAGCCGCCTAATTCCCTGACGAGTCAACATCATGGCCACTTCCACACTCAAGAACGGCGCGGCGCCCGCCGCCCCCGCATCCGGCGTCGACATTGACGACTGGCGCCCCGAGGACAATGCGTTCTGGGAAAGCACCGGCAAGCGCATTGCCTACCGCAACCTCTTCATCTCGATTCCGGCGCTGCTCTGTGGCTTCGCGATCTGGGGCATGTGGGGCATCATCACCGTGCAGATGCTGAACCTCGGCTTCCCGTTCACGCAGCCGCAGCTGTTCTCGCTGACCGCGATCGCCGGCCTCGCCGGCGCAACGATGCGCATCCCGGCATCCTTTCTGGTGCGCCTGTCCGGCGGCCGCAACACCATCTTCCTGACCACCGCGATGCTGCTCGCCCCGGCGATCGGCACGGGCATCGTGCTGCAGCATCCGGAATGGCCGCTGTGGACCTTCCAGCTGATGGCGCTGTGGTCCGGTGTCGGCGGCGGCAACTTCGCCAGCTCGATGTCCAACATCGGCACCTTCTTCCCGAAGCGCCTGCAGGGCACCGCGCTCGGCCTGAACGCCGGCCTCGGCAACTTCGGCGTGACCAGCATGCAGATCGTGATCCCGCTGGTGATGACGATGGGCCTGTTCGGCGCGATCGGCGGCGAGTCGATGACGCTGGTGAAGGACAGCGGCTGGATCTTCGGCAAGATCGCCGCCGGCACGCCGACCTGGGTGCAGAACGCCGGTTTTGCGTGGGTGCTGTCGCTGGTGCCGCTGGCCGTGATCTGCTTCTTCGGCATGAACAACCTGAAGACCGTCTCGCCCAACATCGGCGGCACGATCCCGGCCTTCCTGAAAATTATCTGGCTGTACACGCTGTCCTTCGTGCCTGCCGGCGTCGGCCTCTACCTGTACCTGCCGAAGCCGACCGGCCTGGGCGTGCTGAACATGTGGGTCGCCCTGCCGCTGATCATCGTCAGCACGCTGATGGTGATGAAGGTGACCGCCTTCGGCACGATGAAAGACAACATCAGCGCGCAATTCGCGATCTTCAAGAACAAGCACACCTGGGCGATGACGGCGCTGTACATCGTCACCTTCGGCTCCTTCATCGGCTTCTCGATGGCGCTGCCGCTGTCGATCACCGTGATCTTCGGCATCAGCCACGTGCCTGACGCTGCTGGCGTGCTGCAGCACACGCTGAAGAACCCGAACGCGCCGTCCGCGCTGACCTACGCATGGATCGGCCCCTTCGTCGGCGCGGCCGTGCGCCCGCTCGGCGGCTGGATCTCGGACCGCGTCGGCGGCTCGGTGGTCACGCAGGTGATCTCGGCCGTGATGGTAGTCGCATCGATCGCGGTCGGTTACGTGATGCTGCAGGCCTATCAGTCCGCGACGCCGGAGGCGTACTTCCCGGCGTTCATGGGCCTGTTCGTGCTGCTGTTCATGGCCAGCGGCATCGGCAACGGCTCGACCTTCCGCAGCATCGCCTTCATCTTCGATCGCCAGCAGGCCGGCCCGGTACTGGGCTGGACCTCGGCGGTGGCTGCTTACGGCGCCTTCATCGCGCCGGTGGTGATCGGCGATCAGATCAAGGCCGGCTCGCCGCAGATCGCGATGTACGCGTTTGCGATCTTCTATGCGATCTGCCTGCTGCTGAACTGGTGGTTCTACCTGCGCGGCGGCGCGGAGATAAAAAATCCATAAATAACCGAACCCGACTGAACTTTGCCTTTACCGCCGGCTCAATGCACCGGCACAAGACTGGAGAAACCCCATGAGCCACACGCTCGACAGACTGACCTACTTCCTCAAGCCGCGCGAGAGCTTCTCCGGCGGCCACGGCCAGACCACCGGTGAAGACCGCACCTGGGAAGATGCGTACCGCAACCGCTGGGCACATGACAAGATCGTGCGCAGCACGCACGGCGTGAACTGCACCGGTTCCTGCTCATGGAAGATCTATGTGAAGGGCGGCATCGTCACCTGGGAGACGCAGCAGACCGACTATCCGCGCACCCGTGCCGACCTGCCCAACCACGAGCCGCGCGGCTGCGCTCGTGGCGCGTCCTATTCGTGGTACCTGTACAGCGCCAACCGCGTGAAGTACCCGATGATGCGCGCGCGCCTGCTGAAGCACTGGCGCGCCGCGCTGGCGACCGCCAAGTCGCCGGTCGACGCGTGGGCTGCGATCGTCGAGAACGCCGACGCGCGCGCCGAATGGCAGAAGCAGCGCGGCCTCGGCGGCTTCGTGCGCAGCAGCTGGGAAGAAGTGAACCAGCTGATCGCCAGCGCCAACGTCTACACGATCAAGAAGTACGGCGCCGACCGCATCATCGGCTTCTCGCCGATTCCGGCGATGTCGATGATCAGCTACGCAGCCGGCAGCCGTTACCTGTCGCTGATCGGCGGCGTCTGCATGAGCTTCTATGACTGGTACTGCGACCTGCCGCCGTCGTCGCCGCAGGTGTGGGGCGAGCAGACCGACGTGCCGGAGTCGGCCGACTGGTACAACTCGACTTACCTGATCGCCTGGGGCTCGAACGTGCCGCAGACGCGCACGCCGGATGCGCACTTCTTCACCGAAGTCCGCTACAAGGGCGCGAAGACGGTGGCGATCACGCCCGACTATTCGGAAGTCGCGAAGCTGGCCGACCTGTGGATGCACCCGAAGCAGGGTACCGATGCGGCCGTCGCGATGGCGATGGGCCATGTGATCCTGAAGGAGTTCTACTTCGACAAGCGCAGCGCGTATTTCGACGATTACGTGCGCCGCTACACCGACATGCCGAACCTCGTGCAGCTGGAAGAGCGCACGCTGGCAGACGGCCGCAAGGTGATCGTGCCCGGCCAGTACCTGCGCGCCAGCGACTTCAACGGCAAGCTCGGGCAGGACAACAATCCGGAATGGAAGACCGTCGCCTTCGACCAGAACGACAAGGTCGTGCTGCCGAACGGCTCGATCGGCTTCCGCTGGGGCGCCGAGCAGCGTGACGACCTCGGCAAGTGGAACCTCGAGGACAAGGAAGCGCGCCATGGCGACGACGTGAAGCTGAAGCTGTCGCTGATGGAAGGCGAGGGCAGCCAGTACGAAGTCGGCGAAGTCGCCTTCCCGTATTTCGGCGGCATCGATTCGCCCGGCTTCGACGCCAACAAGCAGGGCCAGGACGGCGTGATCGTGCGCAAGGTGCCAGTGCGCCGCATTCGCCTCGGCAAGCAGGGCGACGAGCGCTACGCGCTGGTGGCCACCGTGTTCGACCTGACGGTCGCCAACTACGGCGTCGCGCGCGGCCTGCCCGGCGAGAACGCCGCCACCAGCTATGACCAGGACACGCCGTACACGCCGGCATGGCAGGAGAAGATCACCGGCGTCAAGCGCGACCAGGTGATCGCGGTCGCGCGCCAGTTCGCCGACAACGCCGACAAGACGCGCGGCAAGTCGATGGTGATCATCGGCGCCGCAATGAACCACTGGTACCACTGCGACATGAACTACCGCGGCATCATCAACATGCTGATGATGTGCGGCTGCATCGGCCAGAGCGGCGGCGGCTGGGCGCACTACGTGGGCCAGGAAAAACTGCGCCCGCAGACCGGCTGGACCGCGCTGGCGTTCGCACTCGACTGGGTGCGCCCGCCGCGCCAGCAGAACAGCACCAGCTTCTTCTACGCGCACACCGACCAGTGGCGCTACGAAAAGCTCGGCGTCGAAGAGATCCTGTCGCCGCTGGCCGACAAGTCGAAATTCGGCGGCAGCCTGATCGACTACAACGTACGCGCCGAGCGCATGGGCTGGCTGCCGTCCGCGCCGCAGCTGCAGACCAACCCGATGCAGGTGGTGCGCAATGCGCAGGCCGCCGGCATGGACCCGAAAGACTATGCGGTCAAGGCGCTGAAGGACGGCAGCCTGAAGATGAGCTGCGAGGATCCGGACAATCCGCTGAACTGGCCGCGCAACATGTTCGTCTGGCGCTCCAACATCCTCGGTTCGAGCGGCAAGGGCCATGAGTACTTCCTCAAGCACCTGCTCGGCACCACGCACGGCGTGCAGGGCAAGGACCTCGGCGCCGACGACGCCAAACCGTCCGAAGTGAAGTGGCACCACGACGCGCCGGAAGGCAAGCTCGACCTGCTGGTCACGCTCGACTTCCGCATGAGCACGACCTGCCTGTACTCCGACATCGTGCTGCCGACCGCCACCTGGTACGAGAAGAACGACCTCAATACCAGCGACATGCACCCGTTCATCCATCCGCTGTCGACCGCGGTCGACCCGGCATGGCAGGCGAAGAGCGACTGGGAAATCTACAAGGGTTTTGCGAAGGCCTTCAGCGAAGTCTGCGTCGGCCACCTCGGCGTCGAGAAGGAAATGATGCTGACGCCGCTGATGCACGATTCGCCGGCCGAGCTGGCGCAGCCTTTCGGCGTGGCCGAGTGGAAGAAGGGCGAGTGCGACCTGATCCCGGGCAAGACCGCGCCGCAGATCTCGGTGGTCGAGCGCGACTATCCGAACACCTACCAGCGCTTCACCGCACTCGGTCCGCTGATGGCCAAGGCCGGCAACGGCGGCAAGGGCATCGGCTGGAACACGATCGACGAAGTGCACCAGCTCGGCGAACTGAACGGCAAGGTGCATGAAGACGGCGTCACCAAGGGCATGCCGAAGATCGAGACCGACATCGACGCCTGCGAAGTCGTGCTGCAGCTCGCGCCGGAAACCAACGGCCATGTGGCGGTGAAGGCGTGGGAAGCGCTCGGCAAACAGACCGGCCGCGACCACACCCATCTGGCGCTGCACCGCGAAGACGAGAAGATCCGCTTCCGCGACATCCAGGCGCAGCCGCGCAAGATCATCTCGTCGCCGACCTGGTCCGGCCTCGAGAGCGAAAAGGTGTCGTACAACGCCGGCTATACCAACGTGCATGAACTGATCCCATGGCGCACGCTGACCGGCCGCCAGCAGTTCTACCTCGACCATCCGTGGATGGCCGCGTTCGGCGAGGGCTTCACCAGCTACCGTCCGCCGGTGGACCTGAAGACCGTGGGCGAGATGTTCGACCGCAAGCCGAATGGCAACAAGGAGATCTCGCTGAACTTCATCACGCCGCACCAGAAATGGGGCATCCACAGCACGTACAGCGACAACCTGCACATGCTGACGCTGAACCGCGGCGGTCCGGTGATCTGGCTGTCTGAAGACGACGCGAAGAGCGCCGGCATCGTCGACAACGACTGGGTCGAGCTGTTCAACACGAACGGCGCGATCGCGGCGCGCGCGGTGGTCAGCCAGCGCGTGAAGAACGGCATGGTGATGATGTATCACGCGCAGGAAAAGATCATCAACACGCCCGGCTCGGAAATCACCAACACGCGCGGCGGCATCCATAACTCGGTGACGCGCATCGTGACCAAGCCCACGCACATGATCGGCGGCTATGCGCAGTTCAGCTACGGCTTCAACTACTACGGAACCATCGGCACCAACCGCGACGAGTTCGTGATCGTGCGCAAGATGCGGAAGATCGACTGGATGGACGGCGAATCCGCCGCCACCGTGCAGGCCTGACGCATCGCAGAGATACAGGAGAGATACAAATGAAAGTTCGCGCACAGATCGGCATGGTGCTGAACCTGGACAAGTGCATCGGCTGCCACACCTGCTCGGTGACTTGCAAGAACGTCTGGACCAGCCGTCCCGGCGTCGAGTACGCATGGTTCAACAACGTCGAGACCAAGCCTGGCATCGGCTATCCGAAGGACTGGGAGAACCAGGACCGCTGGAAAGGCGGCTGGATCCGCAAGTCGGACGGCAGCATCGTGCCGAAGCAGGGCGGCAAGTGGAAGCTGTTGATGAACATCTTCGCCAACCCGAACCTGCCGCAGATCGACGACTACTACGAGCCGTTCACCTTCGATTACGAGCACCTGCAGGGCGCGCCGGAATCGAAGGCGGCGCCGACCGCGCGTCCGCGCAGCCTGATCACCGGCAAGCGGATGGAGAAGATCGAATGGGGCCCGAACTGGGAAGAGATTCTCGGCGGCGAATTTTCCAAGCGCAGCAAGGACGCCAACCTGGCCAATTTCGATCAGGTGCAGAAGGACATGGTCGGCCAGTTCGAGAACACCTTCATGATGTACCTGCCGCGGCTGTGCGAGCACTGCCTGAACCCGGCCTGCGTCGCCTCCTGCCCGTCCGGCTCGATCTACAAGCGCGAAGACGACGGCATCGTGCTGATCGACCAGGACAAGTGCCGCGGCTGGCGCATGTGCGTGTCGGCCTGCCCGTACAAGAAGATTTACTACAACTGGCAGAGCGGCAAGGCCGAGAAGTGCGTGTTCTGCTATCCGCGCATCGAGGCCGGCCAGCCGACCGTCTGCTCGGAAACCTGCGTGGGCCGCATCCGCTACCTCGGCGTCGTGCTGTATGACGCCGACCGCATCGCCGAGGCCGCCAGCACCGAGAACGAGAAGGACCTGTACCAGGCGCAGCTCGACATCTTCCTCGACCCGAACGATCCGAAAGTGATCGAGCAGGCGCGCAAGGACGGCATCCCCGAATCGTGGCTCGAAGGCGCGCGCAAGAGCCCGGTGTACAAGATGGCGATCGACTGGAAGGTCGCGCTGCCGCTGCACCCGGAATACCGCACGCTGCCGATGGTCTGGTACGTGCCGCCGCTGTCGCCGATCACGGCCGCTGCGAACGCCGGCCACGTCGGCGTCAACGGCGAACTGCCCGACATCGCGCAGATGCGCATCCCGGTCCAGTACCTCGCCAACCTGCTGACGGCCGGCGACATCGCGCCGGTGATGCGCGCGCTCGAGCGCATGCTGGCAATGCGCGCCTTCCAGCGCGGCCGCCATGTCGACGGCATCGAGAATCATGCGGTGCTCGAGCAGACCGGCCTGACCGTCGCCGAAGTCGAAGAGATGTACCAGGTGATGGCGATCGCAAACTATGAAGACCGTTTCGTGATCCCCAGCTCGCACCGCGAGTATGCGGAAAACGCGTTCGACCTGCGCGGCGGCTGCGGCTTCTCGTTCGGCAACGGCTGCTCCGACGGCCAGTCCGAAACCAGCCTGTTCGGCAGCACCAAGCGCCGCACGATCCCGATCCAGTCCGCCGTCTGAAGGAGCCGCCCATGAAAGACAATCGTTACACCCTGCGCGTACTGGCACGGCTGCTGGCGTATCCGGACGCGCAGCTGCGCGCCGGCCTCGGCGTGCTGCCGGCCGTGCTCGACGACGAGGCCGCGCTGTCGGCGTCACGCCGGGCGGAGCTGAAGGCGCTGGTGCAGGATCTGCTGCGCGCCGATCCGATCGAGGCCGAGTCGCGCTACGTCGAGACCTTCGATCGCGGCCGCGCGACCTCGCTGCACCTGTTCGAGCATGTGCACGGCGATTCGCGCGAGCGCGGCCCGGCCATGGTCGACCTGTCGCAGACCTATGCGACGGCCGGCCTGCAGCTGGCGCCGGACGAGCTGCCCGACCACCTCGGCGTGGCGCTGGAGTTCGCGTCGACACAGCCGCCGGCCGTGGCCGTCGAATTCCTCGGCGAGTTCGCGCACATCCTCAATTCGGTGTTCAGCGCACTGCTCAAGCGCGAGAGCCCGTACGCCTCGGTGCTGGCCGCCGTGCTTGAACTGGCCGGCGAGACCGCGCAGGCGGTGCCGTTCACCGCCGACGAGCCGCTCGACGAAAGCTGGCAGGAGCCGGAGCCGTTCGACGGCTGCAGCTCGCGCGGCCAGTCACGTCCCGGCCAGCCGCAACCGATCCACATCGTCCGCAAAACTTCTTCTTCGGGAGCCCAGGCATGAACGCCCTCGACCATTTCCTGTTCGGTATCTATCCGTACATTGCGCTGTCCGTCTTCCTGCTCGGCAGCCTGATCCGCTTCGACCGCGACCAGTACAGCTGGAAGAGCGATTCCTCGCAACTGCTGCGCGCCGGCCAGCTGCGCTGGGGCAGCAACCTGTTCCACGCCGGCGTGCTGTTTCTGTTCTTCGGTCACAGCGTCGGCATGCTGACGCCGCACTTCATGTACGAGCACTTCATCTCGGCCGGCGACAAGCAGCTGATGGCGATGGTGTCCGGCGGCCTGTTCGGCGTGCTCGGCTTCATCGGCGTGACGCTGCTGCTGCATCGCCGCCTGGCCGACGAGCGCGTCCGCGCGACCTCGAAGACCAGCGACATCGTGCTGCTGATGCTGCTCTGGCTGCAGTTCGCGCTCGGCCTCGGCACGATCCCGCTGTCGGCGCAGCACCTCGACGGCGGCATGATGATGAAGCTGGCCGAGTGGGCGCAGCGCATCGTCACCTTCCGCGGCGGCGCGGTCGAATTGCTGGCGGAGGCGAGCTGGGTGTTCAAGACCCACATGTTCCTCGGCATGAGCATCTTCTTCATCTTCCCGTTCACCCGCCTCGTGCATGTCTGGAGCGGCTTCGGCACCCTGGCTTACGTCGCCCGCCCGTACCAGCTGGTGCGCAGCCGTCGCGTCGGCATGACCCCGCGCGCTCCGGCCAGCCGCCGTGGCTGAACGATGACCCATCAGGAGAATGAACATGAACGTTACTGAAACCGGCTGCGGCGGCGGCTGCACCTGCGGCGGCGCCGAAACGAAGGCGGCTGCACCGGCAGCCCAGGCGGCCGCACCAGCGCCGACCATCAACGGCATTGCACTGCACCCAACCGGTGCAGCGCCTGATACGGAATCGCTGCGTGAGCTGGCCTGGGCCGAGCTGCTGCGCCAGCGCGCGATCGAACTCGGCTACCTGCCGCCGATGGAGGCCGCCATCGCCCCCGAACTGGATGACGCCGCGAAGCAATCGATCGACGCGATGCTCGACGCCGAGGTGCCCGCCAAGGATCCCACCGACGACGAATGCCGCCGTCACTACGAGGCCAACCGCGCGCAGTTCACCGTCGGCCAGTCGCTGAAGATGCGGCACATCCTGTTTGCGGTGACTTCCGGCGTCGATGTGCAGAAGCTGATCCGCCGCGCCGAAGATGCGCTGCTGGAAGTGTCGAAAAAGGATGCGTCGCCCGAGCGCTTCGCGCAGCTGGCCGCCGAACTGTCGAACTGCCCGTCCGGGGCGCAGGGCGGCGAGCTTGGCTGGATCACGCCGCAGGACCTGTCGCCGGAACTGGCGAAGGAGCTGTTCTTCAAGCCCGAGACCGGCATGGCCAATGGCTTGCAGCCGCGGCTGATCCACAGCCGCTTCGGCCTGCACATCGTCGACGTGACCGCGCAGGAGCCCGGCCGCCTGCCGGCGTTCGAAGAAGTGCGCGAGCAGATCGCCTCGCGCCTGACGCTGCGCTCCCGCGCCACGGCGCTCGGCCAGTACATGCGGCTGCTCGCCGGTGCGGCCGAGGTGGTTGGCATCGAACTTGCGTCTGAGACCACGCCCCTGGTTCAGTAAAGGAGGATCGTGCAATGAAGCGCGACCGCGAAACTGCTGTGCTCAAGCCGCAGGAGATCAGTGCCGATGTCCTCGGAGAGAAATACCTGAAGCCGGGCGAGAGCGACATCGACATGCTGTATCGGCGCGTCGCGCACGCACTGGCCTCGGTGGAAGCGCCCGAGCTGCAACCGGTATGGGAGCAGCGCTTCCTCGACAACCTGCACGCCGGCGCGATCGGTGCTGGCCGCATCATGAGCGCGGCCGGCACCGGCCTGCAGGCGACGCTGATCAATTGCTTCGTGCAACCGGTCGGCGACTGCATCCAGGGCGTCGATGAAGAGGGCTATCCGGGCATTTACGAGGCATTGCGCGAGGCGGCCGAGACCATGCGCCGCGGCGGCGGCGTCGGCTACGATTTTTCGCGGATTCGCCCGCGCGGCGCAATGGTGCATGCGACCGCCTCGGTCGCGTCCGGGCCGTGCAGCTACATGAACGTGTTCGACCAGTCGTGCTCGACGGTCGAGAGCGCCGGCGCGCGGCGCGGCGCGCAGATGGGCGTGCTGCGCATCGATCATCCGGACGTTCCGGAATTCATCACGGCCAAGCGCACGCCGGGCCGCTGGAACAATTTCAACGTGTCGGTCGCCGTGACCGACCGCTTCATGCAGGCGCTGGCCGCCGACGAGCCGTGGGAACTGGTGCACCGCGCCGAGCCCGGCGACGCGCTGCAGCGCGACGGCGCGCGACGCCGCGGCGACGGGCTGTGGGTCTACCGGACACTGCCGGCGCGCGAGCTGTGGGACACGGTGATGCGCTCGGCCTACGATTTTGCCGAGCCCGGCATCCTGTTCGTGGACCGCATTCGCGAAGACAACAACCTGCGTGCGATCGAGCGCATCGACGCGACCAATCCCTGCGGCGAGCAGCCCTTGCCTTCTTACGGCTGTTGCGACCTTGGCCCGGTGGTGCTGCCGCGCTTCGTGCGCCATCCGTTCGGATTCGGCGGCACGCCGGCATTCGATTTCGAGCGCTTCGCCGCCGCCGTCGCGGTGCAGGTGCGCGCGCTCGACAACGTGCTCGACCTGACCTGGTGGCCGCTGCCGCAACAGCGCGACGAGGCGCACGCGAAGCGCCGCATCGGCGTCGGCTTCACCGGACTCGGCAATGCGCTGGCGATGCTGAAGTTGCGCTACGACCGCCCCGACGGGCGCGCGATGGCCGGGAAGATTGCCGAATGCATGCGCGACGCCGCGTATGCGGCCTCGGTTGAACTGGCCAGGGAAAAGGGCGCGTTCCCGCGCTTTGACGCGACTGCGCTGCTGGCTGACGGCACTTTCGCCAGCCGCTTGCCGGCGCCGCTGAAGGAGAAGATTCGCGCGCATGGCCTGCGCAACAGCCACTTGCTGTCGATCGCGCCGACCGGCACCGTCAGCCTGGCGTTCGCCGACAACGCGTCGAACGGCATCGAGCCGCCGTTCTCGTGGACTTACCGCCGCAAGAAGCGCGAGGCCGACGGCAGCACGCGCGAGTACAGCGTCGAGGATCATGCATGGCGGCTGTATCGCGAGCACGGCGGCGACGTTGACGCCTTGCCCGACTACTTCGTGTCGGCGCTGTCGATGCCGGCCGACGACCACATTGCGATGATGCAGGCAGTGCAGCCGTTCATCGATTCGGCGATCTCGAAGACCGTCAATGTGCCGGTCGACTATCCGTACGACGACTTCAAGGACCTGTACCGGCGCGCATGGGATGCGAGGCTGAAAGGCCTCGCGACGTTCCGGCCGAACGCGGTGCTCGGTTCGGTGCTGGACGCGGGCGAGAGCGCGACAGCGCCGGCGGCGCAGCCCGCCACGCCGGCCGACCCGATGCGCGACGTCGTCGAGAGCCGTCCGCCGGGGCCGTTGACGGCCATCGCCGAAAAGGTCAACTACTGGACGCAGGAAGGGCAGAAGACGCTGTACATCATCGTCTCCTTCCTGCCGGTGCCGTCGCCGGACGGCGAGCGCCTGCGCGCGATCGAGTTCTTCATGCCGGTCGGCCAGAGCGGTGAGTCGCAGCAATGGATCACGTCGAGCATGCGGCTGCTGTCGCTGGCCGCGCGCGGCGGCTTCCTTGACCGCGCGCTGCGCGACATGCGCAAGGTCGCGTGGGACCGCGGCCCGGTGCGGCTCGGCACCGTCGCGCGCGCCGACGGCCGCAGCGTGCCAATGTGGCACGACTCCGAGGTGGCGGCGATTGCCTATGCGATCCAGAACATCATCGCGCGCCAGGACGGCCGCAACGAAACGCCGGCAGCGGATGCGCCCGAGGCGCTGCCGCCGGCCATGCACGGGCGCAAGTGCCCGGAATGCGGTGCGCACGCAATGATCCGCAAGGATGGCTGCGACCACTGCACGCAATGCGGCCACCTGGGCGCCTGCGGCTGACGGGAAGCTTCTGATGAATTCAGAAAAAAAAGAAGAAGACGACGGCCTGCTGCAGCGACTCAGGCAGTTCCATGCCGATTATTTCCCGTTGCACCAGCAACGCTTCCAGGACCTGGTGGACGGCGGGCAGCATCCGAAGACCCTGTTCATCGGCTGCTCCGATTCGCGCATCGTCCCCTACCTGCTGACCGGCGCCGGGCCGGGCGAGTTGTTCATCGTCCGCAATGTCGGCGCGCTGGTGCCGCCGTATGACGGCTCGTACGGCCTGCATGGCACGACCGCAGGCATCGAGTTCGCGGTGCTGCAACTGAAGGTGCGGCAGATCATTGTCTGTGGTCACAGCCACTGCGGCGCGATCCGTGCAGCCTACGAAGGCGTGCCCGACGAGGCGAAGGCGCTGAAAAGCTGGCTGACGCTGACCGATGAAGCCTTGCTGCCGGTGCGGACGTCGCCGGAGGCGCTGTTGCGCACCGAGCAGCGCTCGATCGTGCTGCAGCTCGAGCGGCTGATGGACTATCCGATGGTAAGGCGTGCAGTCGAAGCGGGAGAGCTGACGCTGCACGGTTGGCATTACGTGATCGAGGAAGGCGATGTGCATGTGTTCGATGCGCAGCACGGCGCCTTCATCCCCGCTTCGGTCGCGACCCATATCGGCGCCGGTCCGTATGGCGGCGCCATTCAAAATCCACTACAGGAAAGATCATGAAACTCACTGCCATCGCCGCTGCCTGCCTTTGTGCCGCGGCCACTTGCGGCGTCCAGGCCGCCGAACCTGTCGCCCCGGCAGAATCGCTGGCCGACGCGATCCGGCAGGGCCAGTCGCTGTCGAGTTTTCGCCTGCGCGACGAATGGGTCGACCAGGACGGCAAGACCGAGCGTTCGAACGCACTGACGCTGCGCACGCTGCTCGGCTGGCAGACAGCGCCGCTGCACGGCTTCTCGGTCGGCGCGCAACTGATCAATGTCGGCGTGTTCGACAACGGCTATGACAACGGCGACAAGGGCGTGGTCCAGCCCGGCCGCGCGAATTATCCGCGCATCGCCGATCCCGATTACACGGGCGTCAACCAGCTGTATCTGGACTGGACCGGCCTGCCGGACACGCGGCTGCGGCTGGGACGGCAGTCGGTCAAGCTCGACAACGTGCGCTTCATCGGCAACGTCGAGTTCCGCCAGGTGATGCAGGTGTATGACGGCGTGTCCGTCGAAAACAAGTCGCTGCTGCCGAAGACCACGCTGTATGCGGCGCACTTCGGCCAGGTGACCCAGGTGTCGACGCTGAAGCAGGACACCGACATCAACATCGTGAACGCCCGCCATGCGCTGTCGCCCACCGAGAACCTGGTTGGCTACGGCTATTTCGTCGGCTGGGACCGCGCCGCGCTGCAGGCCACCTCCAGCCGCACGCTCGGCGTGCGCCTCGACGGCGCGCGTCCGCTGACGCCGGACTGGAAGCTGCTGTACACCGCCGAGTATGCGAAGCAGGATCCGTACCGCGACGGCGCGCCGACGATTGACAGCCACTACAGCCGGATCGGCGCGGGCGGACAAGTCGGTCCGTGGTTTGCGCGCATAGACCGCGAGGTCCTGTCGAGCAACAACGGCCAGTCGGCCTTCCAGACGCCGCTCGGCACCAACCACCTGTTCCAGGGCTGGGTCGACAAATTCCTCGTCACGCCGAACGCCGGCATCAAGGACACCTTCGTCACCGCCGGCGGCAAGCTCGGCGCATTCACGCTGCTGACCGAATACCATTGGATCGATTCCGATGTCCGCTTCGCGTCAGGCGCCGGCACCGGTTCGCGCTACGGCACCGAATGGGATGTGTCGGTTGCCTACGCAGTGACCAAGGACCTGGTCGGCAAGCTCGAGTACGGCAGCTTCCGCGAGAAGGATCCGTACACGGCCACCGCGACCTCGCGCGTGCGCGATACCGACAAGCTGTGGGTGACGCTGGCCTACGCCTTCTGACCTGCCAGCGCCGGTCGGCGCCTGCGGCGCGTCGCCCACAGCAGTCCGACCGGCACCGCCAGCATTGCCAGCGCGGCCCAGCGATGGGTGTTCGTCCAGAGCTGCCAGCTGGCGCGATGCGCGCTTGCGTCGAAGCGGCCGTGCGCGCCGTGGTCGCCGGGCACCGGCTGGTGCAGGTTGTCGCGCCGGCCTGCCGGCAAGGGCGCATCGGTATGCTGGGCCGTGTAGCCATGCCGTGCGATCAGGTGGTCGCCCAGCCCCGGCGCGATGCGTGACGACAGGATGGCCGTCACCGCCGGCAACCCCACCCACAATTCACGCCGCCGGTGCCGTGCGGCCCACACGATGGCCTCGGCCGCGAGCTCGGGCTGGTAGATCGGCGGCACGGGCTGCGGCTGCCGGTCGAAGCAGGTCTTTCCCCAGTCGAACTGAGGCGTGTTGAAAGCGGACAGCTGCACCATCGTCAGCTGCACGTTGCTGCGCTGGTGCAGCAGTTCGCAACGCAGGGAATCGATGAAGCCGCGGATGGCGCTCTTCGCCGCGCAGTACGGCGCCTGCAGGGGAATCGAGCGATAGGCCAGCGCGGAGCCGACCTGCACGATGGTGCCGCGGTTGCGCGGCTTCATCCGCCGCAGGGCCGCCTGCGTTCCCCATACCGACCCGAGGAAGGTCACGCGCGTGGTGCGCTCGAAGTCTTCGGGCGCGATCCTGTCCGCTTCGCAATAGACGGTGGCCATCGCATTGTTGACCCAGACATCGATGGGCCCCAGCTCGCGTTCGATGCGTTCGGCGGCCGCTTCCACTTGCGCGGGGTCGGCCACGTCGGTCGGCACGGCCAGCGCCACGCCGCCGGCACGTTCGACGTCGCGGCGCGCGCCGTCGAGCCCGTCAGGCCCGCGCGCGAGCAGGCCGACGCGCCAGCCACGCCGCGCGAACGCGATGGCCGTCGCGCGGCCAATGCCTGCGCTGGCGCCCGTGATCGCGACGCAACGGCCTGCGGCTTGCGTGCCCATGGTCATTCGCTGCCGCAGGCCGGTGCATTTGCATCGAACCTGCCGGCGTGCTCGGTGCCCATCGGATCGCCTCCTGTCGCCCACCGGAACGGAGGGCAGGTGGGGCAAGCTGCGTGCCATCGTCGCGACCGCCGTGCATCGGCGCCGGCGCCGGCAGTCGGCGTGCAAGAATCGCGCGGCGCAGGCAGGAATTACCGGCGACGTCGTGCCGGGGCTGCCATTGCGCGCAACCTGGCCGGCGTCGGCAGGTCAGACGAAGATAACCTTCATGTCGCTGCCCGATGCCAAGCCGCAAGGACGACACCCCCTATCCGCCGATTTCCGATTACGCGCTGATCAGCGATTGCCACAGCGTCGCGCTGGTGTCGACGGCCGGCGCAATCGACTGGTGCTGCATGCCGCGCATCGATGCCGACAGCTGCTTTGGCCGCCTGCTCGACTGGAAGCGCGGCGGTCACTGGGCGCTGCATCCGTCCGGCGACGGCTTTGTGCAATCGCGGCGTTACCTGCCCGAGACCATGGTGCTGGAGACCGTGTTCGAGTCGCGGCAAGGCAAGGTCCTCGTTTACGATTTTTTCGGCATGGACGCCGGCACGCAGGAACAGGCGCGCTTCGACTGCACGCGCGTCGTGAAGTGCGACCGCGGCCATGTGGACTTGCACACCGAGATCGTGCCGCGTTTCGACTTCGGCGAGATCGTGCCCTACCTGCGCAAGCACGAGGAAGGCTACAGCGCGATCGGCAGCAACAAGGGGCTGGTGATCTGCGCGGACACGCCGCTGGAAGTCCGCAAGCAGCACGGGCTGGTCGGCGATTTTTCTGTCGCGGCCGGGCAGTGCCTGCGCTTCGTCATGCATTTCGCGCCGCCGGAGACCATTGGCGATGCGCTGGTGAAGCAGGTCGGCGGCGGCATCGACGCCGACGCGGGACTGACGCGCACGATCGCCTGGTGGCAGCAGTGGTCAGGCGGGCTGCACGTCGGCGCGGCGCTCGACGAGCAAAGCCAGCGTTCCGCACTCGTGCTCAAGGCGCTGACTTACGAGCCGACCGGCGCGATCGCCGCGGCCGCCACCACGTCGCTGCCGGAAGCGGCAGGCCGCGAGCGCAACTGGGACTATCGTTTCAGCTGGGTGCGCGACTCGGTGCTGTCGGTACGCGCGCTGTACCTGCTTGGCCGCCATCGCGAGGCCGAGCGCTTCCTCGACTTCATCCAGCGCAGCGCCGCCGGCAGCGCATCGCAATTGCAGATCATGTACGGCGTCGACGGCAAGCGCAGGCTGACCGAGGTGCAGCTGCCCTGGCTGGAAGGCTACCGGCAGTCGCGGCCGGTTCGCATCGGCAATCTCGCCGCCAGCCAGACCCAGCTCGACATTTACGGCGAGATCATGGAAGTCGCGTGGGAGTGGCATGCGAGCCGGCACACGATTGATGAGCCGTACTGGCAATTCCTGACCGAGGTCGTCGATGCGGCCTGCGCGTCGTGGAACCGGCCTGACCACGGCTTCTGGGAGATACGCAGCACGCCGCGCCATCATGTGCATTCGAAGGCGATGTGCTGGTCGGCGGTCGATTACGGCATGCGGCTGGCCGAGGCCTGCCAGCGGCCTGATCCGGTGCAGCGCTGGCGGCACGCGCGCGACCAGATGCGCGAGGCGATCGAGCGCGATGGCTACGACAGCCGGCGCGGCATCTTCGTGCAGGCCTTTGGCGGGCCGCAGCTCGACGCCGTGCTGCTGCTGTTGCCGCGCATCGGCTTCGTCGCGTATGAAGATCCGCGCATGGTGCGGACCGCCGACGCGATTGCACAGGAACTCGATCGCGGCGGGCTGCTCGCGCGTTACGAGACGGCGGACGGATTGCCGTCCGGCGAGGGCGCGTTCCTGCCGTGTACGTTCTGGCTTGCCGCGTGCCTGGCCTACCAGGGCCGCGAAGACGATGCGTGGCGCTGCTACCGGCGCGCGCTGGCCTGCGTGAACGATGTCGGTCTGTTCTCGGAAGAATTCGACTGCGAAACCGGCGACAGGCTCGGCAATTTTCCGCAGGGACTGACCCATGTGTCGCAGATCATGGCGCGGCTTGCGCTCGCCCGCTGCGTGCCGAGAAAGCCGACTGGCGGCGGCGAGCGGGGCAGGGCGACCGCCTGAGCGGCGGTGAGTGAGCCGTTTCCTTTTGCAATCAAATACTTGGCGTGTGAGCCTGGGGACGTGAGTGCTATACTGCTGCGCTAAACCAATTTGACCGCATGTCAGACATCAAACCCTCCCAGACCGCCCCCGAGGCCACGCCCGCCGCGCTACCCCGCTTCGCCGATTTCGGCCTCGCGCCGCCCATCCTGCAGGCACTGGCCGACCAGGGCTACCAGCATCCGACGCCGATCCAGGCGCAGGCGATACCGATCGTCCTGCAGGGGCGCGACGTGATGGGCGCTGCCCAGACCGGCACCGGCAAGACCGCCGGCTTCTCGCTGCCCATCATTCAGCTGCTGCTCGCGCAGGCGAATACCAGCGCGTCGCCGGCCCGGCACCCGGTGCGGGCGCTGATCCTGACGCCGACCCGTGAGCTGGCCGACCAGGTCGCCGACAACGTGAAGGCCTATTCGCGGCACACGGCGCTGCGCGCCACGGTGGTGTTTGGCGGCGTCGACATGGCGCCGCAGACGGCCGCGCTGCGCGCCGGCGTCGAGATCCTGATCGCCACGCCGGGCCGCCTGCTCGACCATGTGCAGCAGAAGACGCTGAACCTGTCGCAGACGCAGATCTTCGTGATGGACGAGGCGGACCGCATGCTGGACATGGGCTTCCTGCCTGACCTGCAGCGCATCATCAACCTGCTGCCGAAGCAGCGGCAGAACCTGATGTTCTCCGCGACCTTCTCGCCGGAGATCAAGAAACTGGCCGGCTCGTTCCTGAAGGAGCCGGTGCTGATCGAGGTGGCGCGCAGCAATGCGACCGCCGAGCGGGTCACGCAGATCGTCTACAAGGTCGATGAAGAATCCAAGCGCGACGCGGTGGTGCACCTGCTGCGCCAGCGCGAGATCAAGCAGGTGATCGTGTTCTCGAACACCAAGATCGGCGCGTCGCGGCTGTCGCGCGAGCTGGAGCGGCAGGGCATACGCGCGTCGGCGATCCACGGCGACAAGACGCAGGTCGAACGCATGGCCGCGCTCGACGCGTTCAAGAACGGCGGCCTCGACGTGCTGGTCGCGACCGACGTCGCCGCGCGCGGCCTCGACATCGCCGAGCTGCCCTGCGTGATCAACTACGACCTGCCGTACAACGCGGAAGACTACGTGCACCGGATCGGCCGTACCGGCCGCGCCGGCGCGTCCGGCGATGCGCTGTCGCTGTACTCGGACAAGGATGCGCGCCTGCTGGCCGACATCGAAAAGCTGATCAAGCAGAAGCTGGCGCCGGTGCCGCTGGAAGATTTCCAGCCGCGCGGTGCGCGCGCCGATCGCGGTGACCGCTATGGTGACCGCGGTGACCGTGCCGACCGCAGCGATCGCAACGGTGAGCGCAGCGAGCGCCGTCCGTCCGACCGCGCCCCGCGCAGCGCGCCGCTGCCGCGCCGCGAGAAGGTCGACCCGTGGTTCCTGAAGCCTTATGAGCCGGCCGCGCCGGCCGAACCGAAGGCGGAGCCGGCAGACCAGCGCAGCAGCAAGGCGGCGCCGAAGCGCGCTGCGCTGCTGGGCGGCGGACCGAAAGGCTGAGCCCCGCGCCGGCCCTTGTCATCCGCTTTGCCTGATTTTTCTTCTTAGCCGTCCATCCCGAAGCGCCGTGCCCATGCAGGCACGGCCGCATCCCAGAAATCCTGAAGTGAAGGCCCGGCCGGGCTGACCGCCAGCCCGAGGCGGGCGGCGGCGCGCATCAGCTCGCCGACCGGGTCGCTGCGGTCGAGCGCGGTCGCGCCGGTCTGCTTCGACAATTTTTCCCCTCGCTCATTCGCCACGACCGGCACATGCAGGTAGCGCGGCGTCGGCACGCCGAGCAGCCGCTGCAGGTAAATCTGCCGGGCGGTCGATTCCAGCAGGTCGGCGCCGCGCACCACGTCGGTGATGCCCTGGTCGGCGTCATCGACGACGACCGCAATCTGGTACGCCCAGAAGCCGTCCGCGCGGCGCAGCACGAAGTCGCCGACCGCTTCGGCGAGGTTCTCGGTCACCGTTCCCAGCCAGCGGTCGTCGAAGCGGATCTGCGCCGCCGGATCATCGCGCGACGGCACGCGCAACCGCCATGCACGCGGCGTGCGCCCCGCCGCGAGCCCTTGCCGGCAGGTGCCCGGATAGAGGGCCGCCCCGTCCGCCGCCAGTGCGATGCGCGAGTCGGCGATTTCCTTGCGGCTGCAAGCACATGGATAGACAAGGCTGCCCAGCGCGGCGAACGCGGCCTCGTACAGCGTCTTGCGGCGACTTTGCCAGACCACTTCGCCGTCGGAGCGCATGCCGAATGCAGCCAGCGTATCCAGAATGTCTTCGGCGGCGCCGGGCACGGTGCGCGCTTCATCGATGTCTTCAATGCGGACCAGCCAGCGGCCCTGGTGCGCGCGCGCGTCAAGGCAGCTGGCCAGCGCGGCGACCAGCGAGCCCGCATGCAGCGGTCCGGTGGGGGAGGGGGCAAAGCGTCCTGCGTAGTGCATTGCAATTCAGTCAATTTGGCGACAAGTTGAGATTATCGGCGGTTTCTGCGAAGGGTATGGGTCTATAGTCGTTGGGCAATTCCCGAAACGCCAACGCCCTTGCCGGCCTTCGCGGTGCAGGATGCCGTACCAGCCGGGCACGGGCATGATTCAGGGGAGAGAAACCATGAACCAGTCGAACCAGAACCTCGCGGCGCTTGTCGGCCGCCTTCTCCTGGCGGCGATCTTCGTGCTGTCAGGGCTGAACAAGCTGGGTGATTTCGCCGGTACCGCGGCCATGATGAGTTCGGTTGGCCTGCCGATGTCCGAATTGCTGCTGGTTGCGACGATCCTGATTGAAGTCGTCGGCGGGCTGATGGTCGTGATCGGCTGGCAGGCGCGCTATGCGGCGACGGCCCTGTTCCTGTTCATGATCCCGGTCACGATCGTGTTCCACAACCCGTGGGCCGCCGTCGATGGCGCTGCCGCGCAGCAGCAGATGATTCATTTCCTGAAAAACCTTGCGATTGCCGGCGGGCTGCTGAACCTGATTGCTTTCGGTCCGGGCGCATACAGTCTGGAGGGGCGCAAGGCTGACGCCCCGGCCTCCGGACTGAGCTGAGCCAACCGGAATTCGCAACCGGTTTACACTGGTGCGGCATGCCGCGCACCGGGCGGCATGCATTTGCCGATTCACCCGGATTCCAAGGAGGATGGCATGCCTACCGTACTCGACAAGGTAGCTTACACAGCCCATGCGCACACCACCGGAGGCCGTGACGGCCGCTCGTACACCGAAGACCTGCATCTGGACGTGAAACTCGCGTTGCCGCCCGAGATGGGTGGCAACGGCAAGGGAACGAACCCGGAGCAACTGTTCGCCGCCGGCTATTCGGCCTGTTTCATGAGCGCGATAAAACATGTCGGCAGCCTGCGAAAACTGAAGCTGCCGGACGATGCGGCGATCGATGCCTATGTTGCGATCGGCCCGATACCGGCCGGCTTCGGGCTGGCGGTGAAGATGATGATCAGCCTGCCCGGCATCGCGCCGGACGTGGCAAAGGAACTGGTGGATGCCGCGCACCAGATCTGCCCGTATTCGAATGCGACGCGCGGCAACATCGTGGTCGACCTGAAGCTGGCCTGAGTCCGCTCCGTGCGCGCGCTGGCGCTTGCGCTAGTCAAGCAGCAGCTCGGCCTGCGGCGCCACGCGCTCCGGCATCGCCCCTTTTTTCTGCAGGCTGCCGGCGCGCACGCCAAGCAGCCGCAGCCGCTTCTCCAGCGGCACGCGTTTCAGGCATTCGCCGGCCGCGCGCCGTATCGCGGCCGCGTCGTCGGTCGCCGACGGCAGCGTCAGGTCGCGCGTCAGCGTCCTGAAGTCGTCATAGCGCAGCTTGATGCCGATGGTCTTGCCGACATAGCCCTTGCGCTGCAGGTCGGCCGCAACGCGCTCGCACAACGCCGTGAAGATTCCCGATAGCTGCGCGCGGTCGTGCTTTGCGTGCAGGTCGCGCTCGAAGGTGGTCTCGCGGCTGATCGACTTCGGTTCCGAGCGCGTCACGACCGGACGATCGTCGATGCCGCGTGCGGCCTGGTACAGCCATTCGCCATAGCTGCGGCCGAAATGTTGCAGCAGGAAAGCCTGCTCTTGCTGCGCCAGTTCGCCGATCGTTTGGATGCCGAGCGCCGCGAGCTTTTCGCCGGCCTTGGGACCGATGCCGTTGATCTTGCGCACCGCCAATGGCCAGATGCGCGTCGGCAGGTCGTCCATTGCCAGCACGGTCAGGCCGTCCGGCTTGTCCAGTTCCGAGCAGATCTTCGCCAGCAGCTTGTTCGGCGCGACGCCGATCGAGCAGGACAGGCCGGTGGCATCGCGCACGGCCTGCCTGATCCGCTGCGCCAGCGGCCGGGTCGCTTCCGCGAGGTCGGTCAGGTCGATGTAGATCTCGTCAATGCCGCGATCCTCGATCTCGGGCGCGATCGCGCGCACGGCCTGCTTGAACAGCCGCGAATAATGGCGGTAGGCATCGAAATCGGCCGGCAGCAGCCACGCATCCGGCGCCAGCTTCGCCGCCTTCATCATGCCCATCGCGGAAAACACGCCGAGTGCGCGCGCTTCGTAAGTGGAGGTGGTGACGACGCCGCGGCCGGCATAATCGCGCAGCCGCGCGAAGCGGCGAGGGCCGTCGGCCTCCGGCGCCGGCTGGTGTACCGAGCGGCCGCCGATCACGACCGGCTGCCCGCGCAGTTCGGGATAGCGCAGCAGCTCGACGGACGCGTAGAACGCATCCATGTCGAGGTGCGCGATGCGGCGCGGCGGACGTGCGTCGCTCATGCGTGACGACCCGCCGCGCCGGTGAAGATCAGGCGGCCTCGGCCACTTTCGCGCAGTGCGGGCAGGACTTGCCCTCGACATACAGCGGCGACAGCTGTTCGCGCGGCGTGACGACGGCGCGGCAGGCGAAGCACTGGCGGGTCTCGGTCTCTTCAAGCTGCGGGTTCAGCGCGGTACGGTGGTCGAAGACGAAGCAATCGCCCTGGTAATGCGCGCCGCCGACTTCCTCGAAATATTTCAGGATGCCGCCCTCGAGCTGGTACACGCTGTCATAGCCGACCTCCTTCATGTAGATCGCCGCCTTCTCGCAGCGGATGCCGCCGGTGCAGAAGGTGACCACGGTCTTGTCGTTCAGCTCGTCCCTGTGCTGCGCGATCACGTCGGGGAATTCGCTGAACTTGCTGATACGGTAATCGATGGTGTGATCGAAGGTGCCGACGTCGACTTCGAAGTCGTTGCGGGTGTCGACCATCACCACCGGCTTGCCTTCGTCGTCATGCCCCTGGTCGAGCCAGCGCTTCAGGTCGTGCGCGCTGACGGCCGGCGCGCGGCCGAGCTCCGGCTTGATCAGCGGATGCTTCATCGTGATGATTTCCTTCTTCAGCCGCACCAGCATCCGGTTGAACGGCTGCTTTTCGGAGAAGCTTTCCTTGGCGACGATGTCGGCCAGCCGCGGATCGGCGTGCATCCAGTCCATGTAGCCGTCAATGGCCTCGCGGCTGCCGGCCAGGAACATGTTGATCCCCTCGGGGGACAGCAGGATCGTGCCCTTCAGGCCGAGATCCGTGCATTTCTGCAGGAAACGCGCGCGCATCTCGGCGGTGTCGTCGAGCGTGACAAATTTGTAAGCCGAGATGTTGACGATGGGGTGAGTGGACTGCATGGCAACTTTTCCAAAACAACGCGAATAGCCGACATTATAAAGGGGTGACTCGGGGATCGAGCGATCTCCGGAACACCGGGGCAGGCGGACAGGACACTGATTCCTGGCCTTTCCCAGCAGGTAAAATACGCAGATGACCGCACCGCAATTCATCCACCTCCGCCTGCATTCCGAATTCTCCATCGCCGACGGGCTGGTGCGCATTGACGACCTCGTGAAGGCGGCCGCGGCCGACGGCCAGCCGGCGCTGGCAATGACCGACCTCGCCAACCTGTTTGGCATGGTCAAGTTCTACAAGGCGGCGCGCGGCAAGGGCATCCAGCCCATCATCGGCGCCGATGTCTGGATCACCAACGACGACGACCGCGACAAGCCGTTCCGGCTGCTGCTGCTGGTGAAGAACCGCGCCGGCTATCTCGAGCTGTGCGAGCTGCTGACGAGCGCGTGGCTGGGCAACCAGCATCGCGGCCGCGCCGAGATCCGCGCCGAATGGCTGGAAGCGCGGGGCACGAAAGACGGGCTGATCGCGCTGTCCGGCTTTGCCGCCGGCGACATCGGGCAGGCGCTGGAAAACGGCAATGACGCACTGGCCGAGCGCTGCGCACAGCGCTGGGCGCGCATTTTCCCCGGCCATTTCTATGTCGAGGTGCAGCGCAACGGCAACCCGAAGCTGGAGAACCTGCTGCGGCAATCAACGCAGCTGGCGGCGAAGCTGCAGCTGCCGGTGGTCGCGACCCATTCGGTGCAATTCCTCGACAAGGAAGAATTCACCGCGCACGAGGCGCGCGTCTGTATCGCCGACGGCGAGATCCTCGCGAATACGCGGCGCGTGAAGCGCTTCACGCCCGAGCAGTATTTCAAGACGCAGGCCGAGATGGCCGAGCTGTTCGCCGACATTCCGGCGGCGCTGCAGAACAGCGTCGCGATCGCTCGGCGCTGCAACCTCAGCCTGACGCTGGGCAAGCCGCAGCTGCCGGATTTCCCGACGCCGGACGGCATGACCATCAATGACTTCCTCGTCGCGCAGGCGAAGGAAGGCCTGGAAGAGCGGCTGCTGCAGCTGTTCCCCGACGACGGCAAGCGCGCGGCGGTGCGCGAGCGCTACGAAGCGCGGCTGAAGTTCGAGACCGACACCATCATCAAGATGGGCTTCCCCGGCTACTTCCTGATCGTTGCCGACTTTATCCAGTGGGCGAAGAACAATGGCGTGCCGGTCGGACCGGGCCGGGGTTCGGGCGCCGGCTCGCTGGTCGCCTATGCGCTGAAGATCACCGACCTCGACCCGCTCGAGTACAACCTGCTGTTCGAGCGCTTCCTGAACCCGGAACGGGTGTCGATGCCTGACTTCGACATCGACTTCTGCCAGGAAGGCCGCGACCGCGTGATCCAGTACGTGAAGGACCGCTACGGCAAGGAAGCGGTGTCGCAGATCGCCACCTTCGGCACGATGGCCGCGAAGGGCGCAGTGCGCGACGTCGGCCGCGTGCTCGACTTCGGCTACAACTTCTGCGACGGCATCTCCAAGCTGATTCCGTTCAAGCCGGGCAAGCTGGTGACCCTCGCCGACGCGCTTGAGGAAGAGCCGCTGCTGAAGGAGCGGCGCGACAACGAAGAAGAGGTCAAGCAGCTGCTCGAGCTTGCGCAACAGGTCGAGGGCATTGCGCGCAACGTCGGCATGCACGCCGGCGGCGTGCTGATCGCGCCCGGCAAGCTGACCGACTTCTGCCCGCTGTATACGCAGGGCACCGACGGCGGCGTGGTGTCGCAGTTCGACAAGGATGACGTCGAGGCGATCGGCCTGGTGAAGTTCGACTTCCTCGGCCTGACCACGCTGACCATCCTCGACCGCGCGGTCAACTACATCCGCCAGCACGACCCGTCGAAGGCCGATTTCAGCCTCGAGAAGCTGCCGCTGAATGACCGCGCCGCCTACAAGCTGCTGACCGACGCGAAGACCGTCGCCGTGTTCCAGCTGGAAAGCCGCGGCATGCAGGGCATGCTGAAGGATGCGCGTCCCGACCGCTTCGAGGACATCATCGCGCTGGTGGCGCTGTACCGTCCGGGCCCGATGGACCTGATCCCGGATTTCTGCCGACGCAAGCACGGCGAAAAATTCGACTATCCCGATCCCCGCACCGAGGGCATCCTGTCCGAGACCTACGGCATCATGGTCTATCAGGAGCAGGTGATGCAGATGGCGCAGGTGATCGGCGGCTATTCGCTCGGCGGCGCCGACCTGCTGCGCCGAGCAATGGGCAAGAAGAAGCCCGAGGAGATGGCAGAGCACCGCCTGATCTTCCGCGACGGCGCGGCGAAGAACGGCTTGTCCGAGCAGAAGGCCGACGAGATCTTCGACCTGATGGAGAAGTTCGCCGGCTACGGCTTCAACAAGTCGCACGCGGCCGCGTATGCGCTGCTGTCGTATTACACCGCCTACCTGAAGGCGCATTTCCCGGCCGAATTCATGGCGGCCAACTTGTCGCTGGCGATGGACGACACCGACAAGGTGAAGATCCTGGTCGAGGATGCACTCGACACCTGCGGGCTGACGCTGCTGCCGCCGGACATCAACCAGTCGGTGTACCGCTTCACCGCCGTGGGTGATGCCGACAAGAAGGCCGACCGCATCCGCTACGGCCTCGGCGCAGTGAAGGGCACCGGCCAGAACGCGATCGAGGCGATCGTCGCCGCGCGCCAGTCCGGTCCGTTCAAGGATCTGTTCGATTTCGTCAAGCGGATCGACAAGAAGCAGATCAACCGCCGCACCATCGAGTCGCTGGTCAAGTCCGGCGCGATGGATTGCTTCGGCGTCGACCGCGGCATCCTGATGGCGTCGGTCGGTCTCGCGATCGACTGCGCCGACCAGGCCGAGGCGGCCGCCAACCAGGTCAGCCTGTTCGACAGCGTCGACAGCGGTTTCGACGACAGCCCCGACTACGTGAACGTGCCGCCGTGGAGCGACAAGCAGCGCCTCAGCGAGGAAAAGACCGCGCTCGGCTTTTACCTGTCAGGCCACCTGTTCGATTCGTACGCCGCCGAGGTGCGCAAGTTCGTGCGCGTGAAGCTGGCCGACCTTGCGCCGGCGCGCGAGCCGAAACTGATCGCCGGCATCATCTCAGGCCTGCGCGTGCAGATGACGCAGCGCGGCCGCATGGTGGTCGTCACGCTCGACGACGGCAGCGCGCAGGTCGAGGTGACCGTCTATAACGAGGTCTACGACCCGAACCGCGCGCTGTTCAAGGAAGACGAATTCCTCGCGGTGCAGGGCAAGGTGTCGGAAGACCGCTTCTCCGGCGGGCTGCGCATCACGGCTGACAAGGTGATGGACATTGCTGCCGCGCGCGCCGGCTTCGTGAAGGCGCTGCGGCTGTCGATGAACGGGCAGGCCGACGCAGTCAGGCTGCGCGAGCTGATCACGCCGTACCAGCAGGCCGAGGCTTCCTGCCCGATCGTGGTCCAGTACACCCGCAACGGCGCGCTCGGTGAGCTGCGCCTGTCCGATGCATGGCGCGTGCGCGCCGACGACAACCTGCGCGCTCGCCTGTCCGAGTGGCTGAGTCCCGCCAATGTCTGGTTTGAATACTGATTGCCAATGAGTTTCTCCGTTACCTTCAGGCGCGTCCTCGGCCTGCTCTCGCCCTACAAGGCACGCATCAGCGTCGCGCTGCTTGCGATGGTGGTGACTGCCGGCACCGAGCCGGCGGTGGCCGCGCTGATGAAACAGCTGCTCGACAAGGGCTTCGCGCAAGCGGCCACCTTCCCGCTGTGGCTGGTGCCGCTGTTCGTGGTCGGCCTGTTCGTCATCCGCGGCCTGTCGACCTTCACCACGGCTTTCCTGATGGCCTGGGTGTCGGGACGGCTGATCTCGCAGATGCGGCAGAAGATGTTCACGCGGCTGCTCGATGTGCCGCTCGGCTTCTATGACAAGCACTCCACCGGTCAGGTGCTGAACACGATGATGGTCGAGGTGCAGCAGATCCTCGACATGGTACGCAGCGTGATGGTGGTGCTGATCCGCGACAGCCTGACCGTGATCGGCCTGCTTGGTTACCTGTTCTGGCTGAACTGGAGCCTGACGCTGGTGACCCTCGTGCTGGTGCCCGTGATCGCGTGGATCATCCGCCTGACTGCGAAGCGCCTGAAGCGGCTGATTCGCGAAAGCCAGCAGCTGAATGGCGAGATGATGCAGGCGATCGAGGAAGCCACGCGAGCGCGCCATGTGGTCAAGATCTTCGGCGGCCATGCGTACGAGACAAAACGCTTCGAGAAGCGCGCGGAGCGGCTGCGCGGCTTCACGCTGCGCCAGGCCAGCACCGCGGCGACCACCGAGCCGATCACCCAGTTCATCAACTCGTTCTCGGTCTCGGTGATCATCATGATCGCGCTGGCGCAGGCCGGCGACGGGCACATGACCGTCGGTGGTTTTGCGTCCTTCATAACCGCGATGCTGATGACGCTGACGCCGCTGAAGCATCTCGCCGGCGTCAACGGCCCGCTGCAGCGCGGCGTCGCCGCGGCCGAGCGGGTGTTCGCGCTGATCGATTCGCAGCCTGAGCGCGCCGGCGGCCTGAAGCTGGCGGCGCGTGCACAGGGCCGGCTCGAATTCCGCGACGTCAGCTTCCGCTACCCGGATGCGCCGGAAGCCGCGCTGGCCGGCGTGAACCTGCAGGTCGCGCCCGGCGAGACAGTCGCGCTGGTCGGCATGTCCGGCGGCGGCAAGTCGACGCTGGTGAGCCTGGTGCCGGGCTTTTATGCGCTGTCGTCCGGCAGCATCCTGCTCGACGGCACGTCGATCGACGAGATCGCGCTCGACAGCCTGCGCGCGCAGATGGCGATGGTCAGCCAGAACGTGGTGCTGTTCGACGACACCATTGCCGCCAACATCGCCTATGGCGATGCGCAGCCCGACCGCGCGCGCATCGAGGCCGCGGCGAAGGCCGCGCACCTCGCCGACGTGGTCGCGTCGCTGCCGGCCGGCTACGACACCGAGATCGGCGACAACGGCATGCGGCTGTCCGGCGGGCAGCGGCAGCGGCTGGCGATCGCGCGCGCGATCTACAAGGACGCGCCTATCCTGATCCTCGACGAAGCCACGTCGGCGCTCGACACCGAATCCGAACGCGCGGTGCAGCAGGCGCTCGACGGCCTGATGCAGGGCCGCACGACGCTGGTCATTGCGCACCGCCTGTCCACCATCGAGCATGCCGACCGCATCGTCGTGCTCGAGCACGGCCGCATCGTCGAGGTCGGCAGCCATGCGCAGCTGCTGCAGGCCAACGGCGTGTACGCCCACCTCTACCACCTGCAATTCGCCAAGGAGCATTGATGTCGACTGCAACGCCCGTATCACGCTTTCCCGTGCCCGAACTGAAGGACCTGCCTGAAGACATCCGCGAGAAGATCCTGGCGGTGCAGGAGAAGGCCGGCTTCGTGCCCAACGTGTTCCTCGCGCTGTCACACCGCCCGGACGAGTTCCGCGCGTTCTTTGCCTATCATGACGCGCTGATGCTGAAGGAAGGCGGCAGCCTGTCCAAGGCTGACCGCGAGATGATCGTCGCCGCGACCAGCGCGAAGAACGGTTGCCTGTATTGCGTGGTCGCGCACGGCGCGCTGCTGCGCATCTACGCGAAGAATCCGCTGGTGGCCGACCAGGTGGCGATCAACCACCTGAAGGCCGACATCACGGCGCGCCAGCGCGCAATGCTCGACTTCGCGATCAAGGTCTGCCTTGATTCGGCAGAGGTTGGCGATGCGGATTACGAAGCGCTGCGCGCGCACGGTTTTGACGACGAGGACATCTGGGACATCGCATCGATCACCGCCTTCTTCGGCATGTCGAACCGCATCGCGAATTCCGTCTCGATGCGGCCGAACGCCGAGTTTTACCTGATGGGGCGGGTGCCCCGCTGAGCAGGACGGGCCGCGCTCACTCTTTCCAGTAGCGGCCCACCCACTCGGGCGCCTGCAGGTAGTGCCGCAGGTGGCTGAAGCGCTTGCCCTTGAAGCCGGGCGAGAAGGCTTCGAAAAAGTGTTTCAGCGGCGACTTGCGCGTCGCCTTCGCGCCCCAGCGGCCTTCCATGATGTGCGTCGGATGGACGCCGCCCGGGAAGATCACGATGCGCGCTTCGGACGGCAGTCGCGGCGCGAGGAAGAAATTCAGCGGGAACGTCCGCGTGCAGTTCTGGCGGAAATGACTGACCCAGCGTTTCGGGAAGAACTTCGCGCCGCCCGGCGCCGAGCTGGTGACGAAGCGCTGCTCGAAGCGATAGCGGTCCGCGGTGCCCTGCGGATCGCGCAGGAAGGCCTGCTGCAGCGGCTGAAGTTTGCCGACCGGGAAACGGAACACGGAGGTCTGGCCCATGCGTTCGAAATGACCGAAGCGGCCGAACGAGAACAGCTGGTTGCGCGACAGGATCACGTCGTCCGGCGAGCCGTACTCGAAGAAGCAGTCGAGGTTGCCGGTGATGACGAGGTCGAGGTCGAGGAACAGCACCGGCCCCTGCAGGTCGGCCAGCTGCGGGCCCCACAGCCGCGATTTTTGCCAGATGCCGCGCGAGCCGACCGGCATGCGGTCCGGTTCGATGCCGAGCGGCGGCAGCGGCTCGCAGCGTACTTCGGGCCGGACGTTCGCGCTGCTGTCGGTGAAGCAAACGAATTCGAACGGCGGCGTAATGTTTCGCGCCACCATGCCGTAAAGGCGGTTGATATAGGGCGCGCCGTATTTGGTGCCCCAGTTGATGCAAATAACGCGTTTCGGTGCTGTCATGGATGCCGAGGCAAGATGGGAATTTTCCGGCCGGTCCCGAACAGAGGGACGCCGGAGGTTTTACGTCGCAATTTCGGGATGATACATTGCCGTTCGTTACGGCCGTGTTGTTATCCTGCCGGACTGGTACGGACAGGTTTTGCTGCGCACCGGATTTTATTTGTTTAGCTGAAACGACAATGATTTATTCGTCATCCCACAACTTCGTGTTCGTCCACATCGCCAAGACGGGCGGGCAATCCATCAAGCAGGCGCTCCTGCCCTATCGCGAGTTGGGAAAGAAGACGCGGGTGGCGCGCCTGATGAGCAAGCTGCCGCTGCGGCGCGACCCGGCCGAGCTGCATTATCCGCCGCATGTGTCGGCGCAGTGGCTGCGCCGCCGGATCGGCGCCGAGCGCTTCGACAAGGCATTCAAGTTTGCCATCGTGCGCAATCCCTTCGACCGGCTGGTGTCGAGCTACGAATACATTCGCCAGTCCGACTGGCACCATGCGCACGAAGCGGCCAAGCGGATGAATTTCAAGGAATTCCTGAAATACCAGAAGCGCCGCAACCTCAGCTATTTCCGGCCGCAGCTGTACTACCTGTCGGACAGCCACGGCAAGCTGATGGTCGACAAGATTTACCGCTTCGAGGAATTCGGCGGTGTGCTGGAGGACGTCTGCGCGCGCATCGGCATACCGAAGCCGGAGTCGGTACCGCACAAGAATTCCAGCAAGCGCGCCAGCCTCGCCAGCTATTACGACGAAGAGACCATCGAGATGGTGCGCAGGAATTTCGGCGCAGACCTGAAGGCTTTCGGCTACGAGTTTCCCGGCTGATGCCGGTGCGCCCGCAGTCGCGCGCGACCTTGCGCAACAATCATTCGAACCCATGAAAATCTCCGTCATCTTCACGACCTACAACCAGCCGGCGTGGCTGGAAAAAGTCCTGTGGGGCTTCTTCGAACAGTCGCGCAAGGATTTCGAGATCGTCATTGCCGACGATGGCTCGACGCCGGAAACGGCACAGCTGATCGAGCGCATGCGCGCGGAGTCGCCGGTGCCGATTCGCCATGTCTGGCAGCCGGATGACGGTTTCCAGAAATGCCGGATACTCAACAAGGCGATTGTCGAATCCGCCGGCGATTATCTGATCTTTACCGACGGCGATTGCATTCCGCGCAATGACTTCGTCGAGCAGCATATCCGCCATGCGGCGCCGAACCAGTATTTGTCGGGCGGTTATTTCAAGCTGCCGATGGACATCAGCAAGGCGATCAACCGCGATGACGTGCGTCACCAGCGGCCGTTTTCGCCGGCGTGGCTGAAGGCGCAGGGAATGAAGGTCGGCTTGCGCGGGCTGAAGATCTCGGCGCGCGGCGTCACCAGCCTGCTGCTGAACCGGCTGATTCCGGTGAAGGCCACGTGGAACGGCAACAATTCGTCGTGCTTCAAGGAGCTGATTTACCGTGTCAACGGTTTCAACGAGCTGATGCAGTACGGCGGCCAGGACGTCGAGTTCGGATTGCGACTCAAGCACATCGGCGTGCAGCCCAAACGGATTCGTTTCTCGACCATCGGCGTTCACCTCGATCATTCGCGCGGCTATGTGACCGATGCGATGCGCGAGAACAGCGCGAAGGAAATCCGCAAAACCCTGGACGAGCACCGCAAGTGGTCGCCGCTGGGCATCGACCAGTACGAAACGGCGGGCGCCGGCATCTAGCGCCGGCATGATGCGCGGCAGCCGGGTACCCGGCCTGCTTGCTGCAAGCCTGCAATCTACATGAGCTCTCAAATTATCAATCGATTCAAGATCGACCACAGGCAGGCATGGCCTGCCTATGCGTACTTCAAGCTGCGCGAAACGCTGGTTCGTGCGCTCGACGGCCTCGTGCCGGCGCTGCGGCATCCGGTGCGGCCGGTATTCGTCATCGGCTGCGGGCACACCGGCACCACGCTGCTGACCGCGCGGCTGGGCAATCATCCGGCGATAACGGTGATTCCGAAGGAAACCAGCTGGTTCATCCCGACGCGGCTGCTGTGGCTGTCGCGCCAATATTTCCGGCGCGAGCTGGACCGGTGCGCGCAGCAAGGGAAGTCCTTGCTGGTGGAGAAAACGCCGAAGCATGTGCACTGCGTGGAGCGCATCGGGAAGCTGATGCCGGACGCGCGCTTCATCTTCATGACGCGCAATCCGCTCGATACGGTCGCGTCGCTGAAAAAACGCTTCGGATCGTTCGAGTTCGCGCTGGACCGCTGGCTGATCGACAATGCACCGGCCGTCGCCCTGAAGCCGTCGCCGGCCGTCATGTTCGTCCGCTACGAAGATTTTGTCACGGACCCGCATGCGCAGGCCGAGCGCATTGCCGCCTTCCTGCAGATTCCGGTGCATGAAGCTGTCGCCGAAGGCGGCGCCACCGCGTATGACGCACAGGCATTCGCCAAGCATCCGAACATGCGCCTGCGCCAGCAGCAGGTGAAGTACAGCATCAAGGCCAGGGTGAATACCTATGCCGAGGTGCTGGACGAAAGCGAAATCAGCGAGGTTCGCACGCGCTGTGCGTGTCTGATGGCCGAACTCGGCTATTGAGTTGGTCGTCGCCTGTCGCGCAAGGGCGGGCCGGCTGCAGCACCGCGAGCAGGTTCGCGCAGAGCACGCCGCCGGGTTGCGGCGCGAACGCAAAGCGCACGAAGGCCTCGGCCAACCGGCGCAACAGCTTGCGCAGCGCCCGTCCCGGCAGCCGCTGCCATGAGCCCGCGTACAGCGGATAGGGATCGCTGCCGCAGTAATGCAGCGCCAGCCCGGCATGGCCGGCGAGGTAGCGAAATTTATTGGGCGTCAGGATCGTGGCATGGGTCGGGTCGCCATGCTGGTGATTCAGTCCTAACGGGCTGCCGCCATTGGGTGTTCGCACCATGATCCGCCCCTGATCCACGAGATGCGCGGACAGTTCGCGCAGGAAGTCCGCCAGTCCGCTCTCCGGCAAGTGCTCCAGCACGTCGAACAGGACAATCAGGTCGAACCGACGCCCACCGAGCGCGCTGAGCGACGCGTGGCATTCAAAGCCCGCCTGCGCAGCGCGCACCAGCAGCGCGGGATTGGTCTCGATGCCGGTGACCGCATGGCCCTGCTGCCGGCACCAGCCGAGGAATTGCCCGTTTCCGAAACCGATCTCGAGTATGCCCAGCCGCCGCCGTGCTGGCCTTGCGAACCGGCGGAACAGCCGGGTGAAATACGCCGATGATGCAGCCGATGGCATGCCGAAGTCGGCCGGCCTCCAGGACTTCCATTCGGCATAGCGATCCGCGGCCTCGGGAATCATTGCGCGCTCAGGCGGCAAACGTCGCCGCGGCCGCCGGCTTCGTGCAAGCCAGCACCGCATCGAACAGCTGGGCCGCAACCAGCGACCAGCTGCGCAGCCTGTCGCGTTCCGCACGTATCCTCGCCTGCTGCGCGGCGCGGAACGCCGGATCGCCCGCAAGCCGTTCCAGCAGCGCGGCCAGTTCCGTGGCGGAATCCGGCGAGAACAGCAGCGCGAGGCCGGCGCCGGACTCGTACAGCGCGGGAGTGTCCGCGCAAACCACCGGCGTGCCCAGCCACAGCGCCTCGCCCGCCGGCAGCCCCCAACCTTCCATCCGGCTCGGCACCACGGCCGCACACGCATGCCGGTACAGGCCGGCCAGTTGGGCGTGGCCGGGATTGTCGACAAAGCGTACCCGCGGCACGACCTCGCGCATCTCCGGCTGCGACAGAAATGCGCGCACTTTCGCGTCCGGCGCGCCCGCCAGCACCAGCGAGCAGGGCGCGCCGCTGCCGGTTCGGGTCAGCAAGGCCAGCGCATCGAACACGACCTCGAGATTCTTGCGCCCGAGCGCCGCGCCGACGCACAGCAGGTAGGGGCCGTCGGGCAAGGCGTGCACCGTTTCGCCGGCCGGAAGCCGGAACTCGTGGGACAGCGGCACTGCGGCAATCGAATTCGGCAACGGCAGGCGGCCGCGCCCGGCAAAGCGCAGGACTTCGCTGCGGGTGAATTCGGAATTGGCCAGCACGCCCGCGGAAGCGCGCAGCACGGCGGCCGTGTCGCCGCTGAAGTTCACATACCGGGACGACTGCGGATCTTCATGCATCGGGATCAGGTCGTGCAGCATCGCGACCAGCTGCGTACCGGAGGCCTGCAGCGCGTGCAGGTATTCGACGATGAACTTTGGCCGCGCCGCTGAGAACAGCGTCGCTCTCGTGAGGTCGACGCGCGCGGCGTTCGCGCCAGCACCGCGCCAGCGCGAACGATTGATCGCGCGGACCACCGGCGCTGCCACGCCGTGCGCCAGCCGCCTGGGCAGCAGGTGCCGGTGGAATACGCTGCGCAACAGCCGTGGCGCTGCGCCGGCCGGTATGCCGATGTCGACGCACTCGCCGTCATACAGATGGCGGAAATCCGCGCCGACCTCGAAGAAGCAGCGATGTCCCGGGGAATAGACCACGAAGCGCACGCCGCGATCGAAACGCTGCAGTTCGACGCCAAGCTCGGCGATGACCCGCAGCACGCCGTAGATCTTGCGCCGTCCGGCGGCCGCGTACAGGATTTCGCTCAGGTCGTAGTAGAAGGGCGGTCGGTTACCTTTCATGCGTCGACCGCCTCCTGCATCAGCCGCGCAAGGTCGCTGTCGGTGTAGGTGCGCGCGGCCTGCGTGTCATTCTGGCCGCCATCCATGTTCATCCGTTGCAGCGCGGAGCCGCTGGAGTACGGAATGCCGGTGAACTCGCATGCCTGCCCTTCGACCTGCCGTACCCGGAAGCCTTCCCGAAGCGCCGTCACATGCAGCCACAGGTCGTCAGCCTTCGGGCAGCAGTCCCGAAAGCGGTCGCCGGCCGATCGCAGCGCACGCAGGAAAGCGGGCGGATAGATCACGCCGCCGACGCCGGTGGCCAGATGACGGAACGCCGCGTGCGTGGTCGCGCACAGCGGCCATTCGCGGTACGGGCGCAGGCCGTCCGCTCCGGTGCGGATCTCGCGCGCGCGCCAGCAGTGGATCAGGTCCGGCCGGGCGCGGTACGCGTCGAGCAGGCCCGCCAGCCAGTTGCGCGGATAGAGCTTGTCGTCGTCGGCGGTGGCCAGCGGATGGTCGAAGCAATCGTTCGCCAGCAGCCACGGATAATATTTCGTGTGCGGCCCGACGTCATCGACATAGACAATCTCCAGCCCGCGCTGCCGAAGCCGCAGCAAGCCGTGCGGCAGGGGCTCGCCTTCATGCTGGCGGCCAAGGTAGAGCAGGATGCGCCGCGGGAGGCAGCGGCCGCGGCTTATGCTCTCGATGGCGGCGAAAGCGCGCCCGATCCGGTCGGCGTGCGACGTCAGCGTGACCACGGCCGCCCCGTCCGGATCGACGATGGCGGAACGCGCAAGGATATTGCGCAGGCAATACAGCAGATAGAGCAGGACTCGTTTCATCGCAACCCGGGGCAGCAAAGGCAATGGGCCGCGAGTCTGATGAAGGGGGAGGGCAGACGATACTGATATCCAAAATCGTCATGCCAGGATGCGTCATGCAGGCGTCATTGATGACGGAAGCCAGCCTTTATTGATGCATTGATCTCTGATCGAATGAAACCGCTGGCAAGCGCCAGGGAGCGGGCACGGCCCGCTCCCCGGAAAGGACGCCGCTCAGGCGGGCGGATTGGCAGCGGCGGCTGGCAGGCGTCCGTAGCTGTCCTCGAAGCGGACGATATCGTCCTCGCCGAGATAACTGCCCGACTGGACTTCGATCATTTCGAGCAGCGTCTTGCCCGGATTTTTCAGCCGGTGCTTCACGCCCAGCGGAATGTAGGTCGACTGGTTCTCGGTGACGAGATAGACCTGGTCGCCATTGGTCACCTCGGCGGTGCCGCGCACGACGATCCAGTGCTCGGCGCGATGATGGTGCATCTGCAGGCTCAGCAACGCGCCCGGATTGACGCCGATGCGCTTGACCTGGAAGCGCTCGCCGGCATCCATGCAGTCATACCAGCCCCAGGGCCGCGCGACCCGCCGGTGCGTGGTGGCCTGCGGCAGCTTGCGCTGCTTCAGTTGTTCGACCGCCTGCTTGACGCTCTCCGCATGGTCGCGATGCACGACCAGCAGCGCATCGGCGGTATCGACGATCAGCAGGTCATCGGTGCCGATTGCCACGACCGGGCGCGCCGGCGCATTCACATAGGTGCGCCGGGCGTTCAGCAACACCGCTTCGCCCTCGACGCGATTGCCGTCGGCGTCGGCCGGCGTGAGTTCCGCGACCGCGTTCCAGCTCCCGACGTCGCTCCACTGGCCGGCGAAGGGCACGACGGCGACCCGGGCGAAATGCTCCATCACCGCATAGTCGATCGACACGCTGCGGCAGCCGAGGAAGGCGCTGCGCTCGGGCCGGACGAAGCGGCCATCGCGCGCCGCGCCGGCCATTGCCTGTTTGCAGCTGGCGAGGATGTCCGGTGCATGGACTTCGAGCGCCGCCCTCAGCGTGGCTGCACTGCTGAGGAAAATGCCGGCGTTCCACAGGTAGTCGCCGGACAGCAGCAGCTGCTGTGCCGTCGGCACGTCGGGCTTCTCGACGAAACGGGTAACGGCGGCAGCGCCGTTGCCCAGTGCCGCGCCGCGCTGCAGGTAGCCATAAGCGGTGCTCGGAAAGCCCGGTGCGACGCCGAAGGTCACGATGTGGCCGTCGCGCGCTGCCGGCACGCCGGCCAGCACGCAGTCACGGAAGGCGGCGGCATCGGGAATGTAATGGTCGGCCGGCAGGAACAGCAGCAAGTCGTCCGGCTCGGCCGTCATCGCTGCGCAGGCCATTGCGGCGGCGGTATTGCGCCCGGCCGGCTCCAGCAGCTGTTCGCCGTCGACCCCGGCCAGCGCCAGCGCTTCCTGCACGAAGAAGCGGTGCTCTTCGTTCGCGATGCACAGCACCGGCGCGAAATCCGCCACCCGCTCGAGCGTCGCCTGCAGCAGGCTCTTGCCGTGGATGAGCGGTGCAAACTGCTTCGGCAGCGTCTCGCGGCTCAGCGGCCACAGCCGCGTTCCGGCGCCGCCGCAAAGGATCACCGGGCGAAGAGGGCTCGTGTTCATGTTCGTTGTTCCTCGTGCTGCGGAAACTGATGAATGAAATGGCCGGGCTGTCGTCAGGCCTTGCCAAGCACCTGGTGGTAGACGCTGTGTATGCCGTCGGCCTCGCGTTCGACGGAGAAGCTGTTCACGGCGCGCTCGCGACCGCGCACGCCCATCTCCGCCGCCTGCGCCGGATCAGCCAGCATCTTGCGCAGCGCATCGGCCAGCGCATCGACGCTGTCGGTCGGAATCACATAGCCGGTCTGGCCTTCGTCGACGATGGTGCGGAATGCGCCGGTGTCGCTGGCAACCACCGCGCAGCCGCAAGCCATGCCTTCCAGCGGCGTCAGGCCGAACGGCTCGTAGCGCGGGCAGGCGACGGTGACCAGCACGTTGCGGTAGCAGTCGGCGACTTCGTCCGGACCGAGCACGCCGAGGAAGACGATGCGTTCGGCCAGACCGGCCGCGGCGATCTTCTGCTTCAGCGCATCCTCGAACGCCTGGTGCTGCGGCGTGCAGAGTCCGGCCAGCACGGCGGTCCATTCGGGGAAATCGGGCAGCACGCGGATCATCGCGTCGACGAAGATGTCCGAGCCCTTGTCGTCGCGGATGCGGCCGAAGGTGCCGATGCCGTACTTGCCGGGCAGGCCGGATTTCTGCCATGCCGACAGCTTGTCGGCCGGCGGCGAGAAGCGCTCCAGCGCGATCCCGTGCGGCACCACCCGGGTCGTGTTCGGCACATAGCTGGCCGCTTCCGGCGTGGTCGAGATCACGCCGTCCATCTTGCCGATCAGCCAGCGCGGAAACCAGGAATGCCGGTGCTTCGCGGCCGACGTGAACACCAGCCGGATCGGAAAGCGCAGCACGTCGCGCAGGAAGATCGCCAGCATCATCTCCGGGTCGCGCCTGACGTGCCAGATGCGCGGACGTCCGTCCGGCAGCCGCTTGCGCGACAGGCAGATCGCCTGCCACAGCGTCAGCCGCCGGAAGTTGCCGGGATTGTCCCGCTCGGCCAGTCCGGCGCCGGGCAGGTCGGTGCCGACGAAGCCGACTTTCAGCGAACGCGCCTGTACCGGCAGCAGCGCATTGATCGTGCCCGACACGCCGGAGTAGCGCTTCTTGATGTTGGTGATGATGACTTCGGGGTTCATGGAATTATTTCTGGAAGTCGCCGGATCCGGGACTGCACCGGGGTGAGGCAGGGGTTTTGCGATGCATGCATCGCGCCTGCCGAAGCGCTCTGGCTTGCAAGCCAGAGCGTGGGGCGGTCGATCCTCTGTCTAATCACCCCGGCGCAGGCCGGAATCCAGTGTCTTTGTTCTCGTTCATCACATCAGGATGATGTCGTACTGCTCCTGATGGAAAGTGCTCTCCACCTGCAGCGAGATCGGCTTGCCGATGAAGTCGCCCAGCATGGCCAGGTGTTGCGACTCTTCCTCAAGGAACATGTCGATCACCAGCTGCGACGCGAGGATGCGGAATTCGCGCGGATTGAATTGCTTGGCCTCGCGCAGCAGCTCGCGCAGGATCTCGTACGCGATCGTGCGCGCGGTCTTCACCTGGCCCTTGCCGTGGCACGCGGGGCAGGGCTCGCACAGCACATGCGCGAGCGATTCGCGGGTGCGCTTGCGCGTCATCTCGACCAGCCCGAGCGCGGAGAACTCCGACACCGTCACCTTGGTGCGGTCGCGCGCGAGCGCCTTGTGCAGCTCGGCCAGCACGGCGTGCCGGTGCTCGACGTTCTCCATGTCGATGAAGTCGAGAATGATGATGCCGCCGAGGTTGCGCAGCCGCAGCTGCCGCGCGATCGCATGCGCGGCCTCGAGGTTGGTCTTGAAGATCGTGTCGTCGAAATTGCGGCCGGTGACATAGCTGCCGGTATTGACGTCGATCGTCGTCATCGCCTCGGTCTGCTCGATGATCAGGTAGCCGCCGGATTTCAGGTCGACCCGCCGGCCGAGCGCCTTCTCGATCTCTTCCTCGACGCCATACAGGTCGAACAGCGGGCGTTCGCCGGTGTAGTGCGCAAGCTTGGGCAGCACCGAGGGCGTGTAGGTGGTGCCGAATTCGCTGAGCTTCTGGAAGTTCTCGCGCGAGTCGATTTGTATCGACGTGGTGTCCTCGCCGACGAAGTCGCGCAGCACGCGCTGTGCCAGCGACAGGTCCTGGTACAGCAGCGCCGGCGGAGGCAGCAGCTTTGACTGCTGCACGATGTGCATCCAGGTCTTGCGCAGGTAGTCGAGGTCCATCATCAGGTCGGTCTCGGCGGCGTCCTCGGCCATCGTGCGAATGATGAAGCCGCCTTTTTCGTCGGCCGGCAGCAGCCGTTGCAGTCGTGAGCGCAGCTGTTCGCGTTCGGCCTCGTTTTCGATCCGTTGCGAGATGCCGATGTGCGGATCCTGCGGCAGGTAGACCAGCATGCGGCCGGCGATCGAGATCTGCGTCGACAGGCGCGCGCCCTTGGTACCGATCGGGTCCTTGATCACCTGCACCAGCACCGCCTGCCCGTCGAACAGCAGCTTCTCGATCGGCAGCGGCGTGGCGCCGTTGCCGGCGGCCGCCTTCGCTTCCCAGATGTCGGCCACGTGCAGGAAGGCGGCGCGTTCGAGACCGATGTCGATGAAGGCCGACTGCATGCCGGGCAGCACGCGGGCGACGCGGCCGAGATAGATGTTGCCGGTGCGCCCGCGCGAAGCGGTGCGCTCGACGTGCAGTTCCTGCACGGCGCCCTGCTGGAGCAGCGCGACGCGCGTCTCTTGCGGTGTGATGTTGACGAGCAGGTCTTCTGTCATAGGGTCCTGATGCCGGCCAGGTTCAGCAGCCGGGCGGTTTCGAACAAGGGCAGTCCCATGATGCCGGAGTAGCTGCCGCTGATATGGGAAATGAATTGGGCGGCGTGCCCTTGCACGCCGTAGCTGCCGGCCTTGTCCAGCGGCTCGCTGGATTCGCAGTACTTGCGCAGCGCGTCGTCGCCGACGGACGCGAACGTGACCTGGGAACGGCTCAAAGCTTCATTGATTTCGCCGTTCACGATCACCGCAACGGCCGTCAGCACTTCGTGCGTGCGGCCGTTCAGCTGGCGCAGCATCTGCAGCGCATCGTCGATGCCGGCCGGCTTGCCGAGAATCAGGCCGTCGATCGTGACCGTGGTGTCGGCGGCCAGCACCGGCCGCAGCGGCAGCCGACGGAATCCGACCGCGGCCCAGGCGGCCTGAGCCTTCTCGTGCGCGATGCGCTTCACATAGACGTCCGGCGCTTCGCCGGGCAGCGGGTCTTCCGACACCGCGCCTTCGCGGCCGGGCGTCTCGCGCAACATCAGGATTTCAAACTCGACGCCGACCTGCCGCAGCAGTTCGCGGCGGCGCGGGCTTTTCGAGGCAAGGTAGATTTTCTGGTCCGCGTGCATCATGCGCCCAACTCCTAAAATTCGTGGTCAGGCACGGTGGTAGGGGTGATTACGCGTGATCGACCAAGCCCGGTATAACTGCTCCGCGAGCATAACGCGGACCAGCCCGTGCGGCAGCGTCATGCTCGAGATGCGCAGCAGCATGTCGGCCTGTTTTTTCAGGGCCGGATCCAGTCCGTCGGCGCCGCCGATGACGAATGTAACATCCCCGCCTTGCTGTTGCCATTGAGTCAAATGTTGCGACAACTGCATGGTGGTCACATCGAGCCCGCGCTCATCCAGCGCCACCAGCCGGCCGCCCTTGGGCAGCACGGCCTCGATGCGGGTGCGTTCCTGTGCCATCACGGTTTCCGCGCTGCGGCCGGACGAACGTTCGACCGGCTTGATCTCTTTCAGCACCAGCCGGCATTCGGCCGGCATTCGCTTCGCGTACTCGTGAAAGCCCGTCTCTATCCAGTCGGGCATCTTGTGCCCGACGGCTGCAACGATCAGTTGCATCGCCGGTGCGGCGTCAGTCTTCGCTGGCCTTGCGGCGCGGCGCAGCCTTCTTTGCGGCTGCCTTTGCAGGCGTCTTGGCGGCGGTCTTGCGCGCCGTGGTCGTCCTGGCCGCGGCCTTTTTCGCCGGGGCTTTCCTTGCCGGCGCCTTTACTGCCGGTTCGGATGCGGCCGATTTCTTTGCCGGCGCCTTTTTCGCTGCGGTCTTTGCCGTGGTCTTGGCGGCGG
>JACCDX011541595.1_pt1 | contig 58513 bp, 57 predicted proteins | sample 7449681 | NCBI WGS metagenome assembly JACCDX01 (sample SAMN15323450, study PRJNA562643) | freshwater metagenome | isolation source: river surface water | place: USA:Blue River Watershed | collected 2017-08-18
ATCTGTTCTATTTTAAGTTTTTCGCCAGTAGCAATGCGATACTGCTTGCCACCAGTTTTTACGACCGCGTACATGGGTTAACCTCTTGTTTTAGTGCAAATGGAATCTCGGCAAAACGCCGAGCCAGCCATAATAGCGTCTAACCACTTGAAAGTCAAAAGAAAGTCCTGTGCATAAGCTCTCAAACCTGCTGGCCCTCGTGGCTAAAGACATGACCGAAGTCGATGCCGTGATCCGCTCCCGGCTCAATTCCGACGTCGTTTTGATTCGGACGATCGGGGATTACATTATCAGCGCCGGCGGCAAGCGCATGCGCCCGGCGTTGGTATTGTTGGTCGCTCAGGCTCTTGGGTACCGGGGTGATCAGCAGCACCTGATGGCCGCTGTGGTTGAATTTATACACACAGCAACCCTGCTGCATGACGATGTGGTCGATGAGTCGGCCCTTAGGCGAGGCCGCAGCACGGCCAACGCGGTATTTGGTAATGCTGCGAGTGTCTTAGTGGGGGATTATCTGTATTCCCGCGCTTTTGAGATGATGGTGGACGTCAATGACATGCGGATTATGCAGATTATGTCGGGCGCCACGACGGTGATCGCCGAGGGCGAAGTGCTCCAGCTGATGAATGTCCACGACCCAGATGTGTCTGAGGCAAGATATTTGCAGGTCGTTCGATTTAAGACCGCCAAACTCTTCGAGGCCGCAGCCGAGGCGGGGGCTGTGCTGGCGGGTGCGACACCGGTGCAACGCGATGCCGCCGCCGCTTATGGCCGGCACATTGGGACCGCGTTCCAGCTGGTCGATGATGTGCTTGATTACAGTGGTGATGTTGGTGCGCTGGGTAAAAATGTGGGTGATGACTTACGTGAGGGTAAACCTACCTTGCCCTTAATTCGCGTCTTGGAAGTTGGTACTCACTCTCAGAAAGAGCTTGTTAAACAGGCGATTGAGAAGGGTGAAGCTGACTTTGATGCGGTCGCTCAAGCAATTCACGACACCGGTGCACTCGAACATGCCCAGCGCAGCGCAGTCGCTGAAGCGGACATGGCCAGACAGGCGTTAGGTGCGTTTCCTGACTCCGAGGCTAAATCTGCCTTGCTTTCGTTTTGTGCGTTCGCGACGGATCGAGATCGTTAAATAAGGCTTGTTTGGTCTTTACTCAAGGGCCTAGCATCCCCCCCGAAGCGAAGCAATTTGCCCAGACATTGCGACGCACGCAAACCGCGTTATTTTTCTGTTCACATTCGTAATTAAGTATTGGCGATGCAAGGCGTCGTTTTTCAACTTAAAAGTCATGCTGCGAGAGTCAGAGCAATAGTCGCGCAATACGCAGGTTTCCATGTTTGCTCGGTTGATATAAAACTCAACGGTATAAGTTGTGATGGAATTTCCCATGGCATTAAACGTGCCAATTTTGTAGTGGCAGGTGTCGCTGCTAGGGGGCGGTATACCTTCGTCGTTTGAAAACTGCACGAGCTCCTGGTAAATGATGTCGATCAACTTCGGGCTGACCATTCCGTTGCACGCCCAGTAGCGTGTGCCGCCTTTCGATACATGGATTGGGGCAGCCCGCGGCGCAGTTACGAACAGCTTGTCACCGACTTCTCCGCTGTTGCTCGCAGCGGCAGGTCGTGTCGGAGCCGGAGCCGCTTTAGGACCGGATGTATTAGTGGAAGTTGCCTGTGATCCGTCCCCAACGCGCTCCATTACCCATTTTGCGTTCTTCTCGCCTTGAAAGTGCAACTTGCCATTAATCAACTGTGCTTCGATGTTGTAGAACTTTCCGTCTGTATAGACCTGCTGCCCTGAAAAGCTGGTGTGCGATGATGGGCGGAGTTCGATAATTTTTTGTCCCACCTTGAAGTTTGGGCTATTTGTGCTCGTTGCGATGCCAACCCCATTCTTCATGACGTAGCCGTATTTCCATTGCGCGCTGTACCAATTGCCATCTAATTCTGCTAGTTGATCGCTTGTATCTAGATGCTTGTAATCATCTGCGGTCTCACAACCAGGATGTGCTCCAGACAAAACGGGATAGTTGCAAATCTCCTCAACACGCACGCGGTACGCGTTAACCAGACACTGTCGATCTTGACAGCGATTACGGGACGCGAGCCAGTCGCGTTGGGTTGTCTTTAGCTGATCAAGCGCGCCGCTACCAATATTCGATGCGCTCATCTTTTTATAATTTGTACCAAGCAAGCTGTCGAGCGCGCTCAAATAACCGTCGGCGCAAATTTGCTTCTCGATGGCGGAGCCGGCTTTTTGGCAGTCGAAGCTCGCAGCATGTGCAAAAGAGATCAGTGAAAAAAATGTGACTACCGCTAGTGCGCAGTGATTGATGTATTTCTTGAGCGTTAACATTGGCGTCTCACGATTAAGGTGAATGCCAAAATGGTAATCGTTTTTTTGGAAATGTGCCCCGAGCGACAAAAAAATGCCAGTTACGAAGGTTTTTTCGAAGCCAATTGGCGCAGTCTTTATTCAGTGCGCGTATCTTGCAATGTAGAACACCGCTGCAAAGAGGCTTGGTAATAGCGTGACGAGCAACCCTGATACCCACTTCACAATGAGCCAGGTCTGATTCGTTAGCTCTTTGTGAAGCGTGACCTCGACTTTTAAAAGGGTCGCCTCGACTTGTTTGATCGCACTATTCATCCGACCTTCGAGGTGTGCGAGATCTTCTCGCGTGGCAAGCGTTGGGATGATCGCTTCTAGGTGCGTTACACGTGTTTCCATCTCAATCATTTTAGTTATCAAGTACGACCTAAAACAATACGTAGACGACAGAAAAGTTGTTAGAACTTGTTACTGGTCAACAAAAAGGGCTCTGTGCGATCCGCGCACGGAGCCCTTAGCTGATCTAAGAACAAAGGGTGAGTTAATTCTCTAACTTAACCTGCACACCGTTTGCGCTCAGATTGAACTGCAAGCCCTCTTGAGTGCTCTGTAACTTCATCACTACGCCGTGCTCGTTCTTTAAAACTGTCCCGCCGACGCCGCCACCAATGGTTGCACTGCCGTCGAGCTTGACATAAGTGCCAGGAAATTTAGAGATGTCTGGTAAGTCGTACACCTCGCCACTGGCGGAGACTTTGGACACGCCAATGTTGGCTCCGATGCTGATTCCACCGATCTTGAATTTATGGGTTTTGCCTTTGAAGTTCAGGACACCACCGCCGACACTACCGCCCACAATAAAACCGAATTGGGTTTCGTCGATCGTGACGCTACCGGAGGGGGCCTTATTGGATTGTGCTGATGCGGCGCCGCTCAATGCAAGAAAAACACCGAGAACAATGCTGGAAAAAAACTTCTTGTAATGGACCATGCGACCAACCTTGAGAGTTAACATGTTGAGCGGAAAGGATGCGTATGACCCGTGCGAAGAAGCCTGCAGTTGTCATATCGCAGTGTCAAGATTAAACCATGTTAATTACACGGCAAATTGGAGGCGTTTATGTCACGAAATTTTACGAAGAAAATTGTTGCGAGTTCCTTGTGCGTTGCCATTAGCTTAGCGCCCTTGATGAGCCAAGCTTGCACGAGCTTCTTTTTGAAGGGTAGTGACGGTGGTTATGTTTATGGCAGAACGATGGAGTTCGGTTTACCACTGAAATCCGAACTGACCGTCATCCCGCAATCCTACGCACTCAAAGGTATTGGTGTAGACGGAAAACCAGGCTCTGGGTTGAATTGGACAACTAAGTACGCAGCAGCAGGCATGAATCCGTTGGGCTTGCCTGAGCTCGTTGACGGGATGAATGAGAAAGGCTTGATTGGCGGGGTTTTAAACTTACCAAACAGCGCAGCCTACCAAGCGGTGACTGCAGCTGATTCTGGAAACAGCATTAACTCCTTGCAGGTTGTGACTTATGTGCTGACTAATTTTGCGTCGGTTGATGAGATCAAGGCCGGAATCCAGAAAATTAAAGTCAATGGCGCCAAGATTGCTCAGTACAACAACAACACGCCCCTTGTTCACTATGTGTTCCACGACACGAGCGGTAAAAGTGTCGTGATCGAATACATCGATGGGAATTTAGTCATGACCGACAATCCAGTTGGTGTGATGACCAACGACCCACCGTTTCGCGATCACCTGAAAAATATTGGTAATTTCGCCAATCTATCGAACGTTGAAAGACCTCCGTTGGTGATTGACGGGGTGACTTTCCCAGCCCCCAGCTCTGGTTCAGGATTGCACGGGATTCCCGGTGACTATTTGAGCCCAAGTCGTTTCATACGTGCCTTGTTTTTATCAAAGTCCGTACCAGCGACTTTTACAACCGCACAAATGAATCAGGCTGCTTGGCATATTTTGGGTAGCTTTGACATACCACCAGGTGCTGTGACTTTGCCTAAGACTAATCCCTACGGTGGTGGTATCGGTGGCTATGAGATCACAGAGTGGAGCGTTGTCGCAGACAACAAGGCAATGACGTACAACGTCAAGATGTACGAAAATCAAAATGTGTACATGTTTGATTTGAAAAAAATTAATCCTAAAGCGAAAGAGATTCAGTACATCAAAATGGATAAGCCTGCTTCAATGGTTCAACTCAACTAGGTCAGCGCTGGGCTATCGAGGCACTGCGTAGTGAATCGCTTTTCTTGCGATCAAGCTCATTTAGGTTACAAATAGTTTGGCCCGTGTGCCGCTTTGCCCAAAATCAGCGCTACGCAGTTCAGGTTTATAGAGGATATGGCACACAATGGGTCTGGGGTTTCTGGCCATTAGTCGGCGCAAATGGCTACGGAAGTCGTTGTAGGACAACCGTCCTGCAACTAGACGGTTAAAGATCGGCGCTCATCCTTGAGATGAATCGGTCACAAATCTCCTCATCACTATCGCTACCCCATCAGCCCTCTATACTATTTTCAGTATAGAAATCCTGATCTGGCGATTGAGAAATTGAATGATTTTTTTGCTAGACTTGTCGGCAAGTGATTAGAAGTCACAAAGCAAGTCGGGGCGTAGCTCAGCCTGGTAGAGTACTACGTTCGGGAACGCAAATTCGACGGTGCCGTCATCCTGTAAACCGTTGCCTCAAGCCGTTCTCAAAATTATTCCCATAAAAAAATCGGTCGCGAAAATCGCTATCCCACTTTAAGCTCGAGTGTAAAAACTTGAGCCGAAATGACAGCACTATGCTCACTAAAAAATCAAAACTAATTAATCTTGCATCATATTGCCTTTCTCTGCGATCGGTTTTAGCTTGGCAATATCCTCTACTACAATTGACGCATACCGGTTGGCGGGTTGAAAACCTGGCTCGATAACCCGCTTGTGCTAATTTTTTGAAGATATCACTGTTTTCAACTGTGTCTTTTAGCGCTTTTTCAATCTTCGATTGAACTTCTGAAGGAATTCCAGCTGGACCGACAATCGCAAACCACGATTCCATTTTAAATCCTGGGAATCCACTTTCAGCGATCGTCGGTACATTGGGAAACATCGGCGAGCGAGTACTGGTCGTGACTGCAATAGGCTTGACTCGGCCATTTTTTACAGCGTTCAATCCTGCAGGAATAGCATCAAATCCAATTGGTATTTGCCCACCAGCTAAGTCAATTAACGCTGGGGCACCTCCCTTGTATGGGATATGGGTAACGTTAACATTTGCAGCAGACCAGAGCATTTCTGCCGCGAAATGCACAGTCGATCCCTTTCCATGTGAGCCATATGAATAGCCTTGCTTTGAGTTTTTGATCTCTGTTAGCAATTCACTTAAGTTGGTTGCCTTAACTTTTTCGTTCGCTAATAAAATTAATCCTGTCGCCCCCACGATGCCGATGGGTGTAAAGCTGCTTTTTTCGTTATAGGGTAGTTTTTTATATAGGATTGGATTGACCGAAAAAGTTGTTGCTGTTCACGTCCGGCTCATAGCCAGTTCGATTGCCAGTTTGAGGAAAGTGTTACGCGCATTACATCTGTGGAAATTTCTGTTGGGTTGTGCCAGCCTTCAATAACTAACTCAAGGCCAGCAGCGTTGACGATACTTTCGTTTACTTCATCAAAGATGTTCTGAAGCGCAGGACGATCCGCTACGGCAATGCTACTAAGGGCTAACGCAGGCGTCGCGCATAGTGTGTATAAAAAAATACGCCGATTCTTTGAATGAGGTTTCATTTTGTATTGCGCTCATCGATCAACTCACGCGATAAATTGAAGTCACCAATGGCTTCTGCCGCTTCAATCGCTAGCCCATACGCACGAGTTGTTTTGCGATTTTCTAAGTTCATTAGAGCAAGTTGTCGAGCTCTTGTTAAATTTTTTCCTGAGCTTAGGTAAAACTCGGCTGCATGGTCAGCAAATGCGAGCTCATGGCGTGACAGAAGATCCTCGTACATCATGCTTGCCAAGCCTAATTCTTTCTCTTGAGCGAGAGTGTCTCCCCGTTTGCTGTGTAAGTCGGCCAAGCGCCACCTTACTTCAGGATCTCCACTACTAGAAACCGAGTTCAATAAAATTTCAGCCTGATTAAGTTCATTATTATCGAGACAGATTTCAGCTAGGTGGACGGCAGCATGCGTGTATGCGGGTAGGTAGTCGATCGCTTTGGCGTACCAATATGCTGCGGCCTCGGTATCTGGTTCATTTGTTAATTCACCCCACAAAAACCCGAGTTGAAAGCATGTCCATGCGGGCCCGAGCGGTGATAGCGCTGTATTACACTTCAACGCATTGAGGTACGCAGATTGAGCCTCTTCGTACATACCGATTTCAGCATATAGCGCGCCTAACGGGACCCAATCTTCGACGACATTGTTGGTCGCAGCGAGCTCTCGTCTTTCCTCTATAACCGACTGAACATTGCACTCAAGCGCTTGATTTATACTTAAAGATAGCCGAGTAATTGAGGCTTTATCAGCCCCTAGTGCATCAGCTGTTTTTAAATTACTGATGGCACTTTGAAATAAATGCCGCGTCGAATCAACTTGGGCCGCCAGTAAGAATGAAGTGCTCCTATCCGGCTGAAAATTTATTACTGATTCTGACAGCTTTACGAGTCGATCTAACGCCGAGTGATCACCGAAAAATTGTGAGCGAATGGTCTCACCTGCAAGAATTGCATCTGGCATCGACGATTTGGTCGGATGACAAAAATAAGATGACCATGAGCGACTGAGGGCATGCTCTAGGTTATGGGAGAATATATGGCCGTCCGTTGCTTTTGGAAAACTATTTGAATCAATCATCTTTCAGTGCACCAAAACGTTCACGTAAAGCGTATATTCCTCGTTCGACAAGTGTGTTGATAATTAATCGCACAATCAGTTCACCTTGACCGGAAGGCCGATAGTTAATTGACCAAGTGACTCTTGTTCCCTGCGTGACCCCTGAAACATGAACAATCCCTCGAAGCGGTTTAGCAGGAATCCCAGCAATGAGTGAATATTCCAGAACCATCCTTGAATTGTCGATGGCCTCTAGTCTCTCTACGATTAGTTTCCCGTCGACAGTTTCCATCTCTCGTAATTGACCCACTCCAGATCCAACGCTCTTCAGAGACGCAATCAGAGGGTTCCAGAGCGCATCAAACTTACCAATCACGGACCAAACAAGGGTTGGGTGAGCTGCAAGCAAGGTTGAATGCGTAATATTCAAAAGTTTTTTGTTTGGGGGAGCTAAATACGGAAAATTCTGTAGACCCTTCTGTGTGGCTTGGGTCGCCATGCTCTGATAGAACTTACCTTGATTACGATTGATGAGGTAGGTCACCAAAATATCGATTACGTTCGCGTCAATCGTTCTACCCCCACCGGTCGTGTAGGGCTTGCCGGCAATCGTGCTCTGCTCGATTTCAAGATGACTATGGTCATTAATCGGTTTATCAAGATCGAATATTAAAAAGTCCTTCATCCGAACATTGGCATGTGCTGCTAACTGGGATTTATTCCAGTTAATTTGATCGTCGCGCTTATCCCAAAATTCGAAACTATCGCGTAGCCGACTTCTAAAGAGTGCGTCCACGTCACTGGGTAGCTTCCCAAAAGGTGTCTGTTGATTCCACAGATCACGCAGGTCGACACTATTCGGAATGGCATTAATAATAAAGTTCGTTTGCTCTGGGCGACCTACCCAATCGTACCGAGGTACGTTGAGCGTTTGCGGGCCATGATTTTTTGGTGCTGTTTCTGCAATAACTCCGAACAGCGATCCTTGGGCTTTGGGCAAGAACTGATTGAGATCCAATTCAATCACAAGCCCCATGACGTTGTCATCTTCTAAGTAATTTGGGACTGACTTGAGAGTGTTTAGGACCCATCCAATATAGAAAGGATCAGAGCGAACTCCGGCGAAGACCCTCACTGCGCGATCTTTACTATAAGATCCGTTCTCGTCTCCGACTAGGACATCTATGGATTCTCCATTCGGTAGAACGCAAACCCCTCTTTGTTGCTTGATCGTGTCCGTAGATGCTGCAGGAGATAGCGTTTGAAACTGAAAAGTAAAACGTAGTTCGGGTCCGTACGAGTCGAATCCTGCGTCAGAGCCTAGGCCGATGCATTGGACGCGTCGCACGATAATGTTGTAGTTCGCCGCATTTGAAAATACGCCAGTTTCGCCGGCGAAAGGAAAAACGTCTGCAATCAATACTAGACGGTTTTGATCGGCTGGGCTTTTAAATGCAAACAAATCCGTCAAGTCAATTGAGGGATCGGCGATGGTTCGCGGTCCATCAATGTGATCTGACATAGTCATCCTTTGATTGACCGTTAAATGGATGCTTGTAGTTAAACCAAGTCTTATCCTCGCTTGCAAGTACGGGATTTGGCGGCCCCCCATAGGGTGTGACTTGAGCGGCTGCGGTAGGTATAGATTTTAAGTACTCAATGATCGCAAATCGCTCTTCTGGCGAAAGCGCGCGTCCAACAATTCCGTTCTTCGGGCTCCCGTTATAGTTTTTCTCGAACGAATGCCCTGAGTTAGCGTTGCCCGGTAAGCTCGTATCGAAAAGAAAGTCATTCACTAAACCGACCGAGGTGTTAATTCCTAATTTGATGGGATCAAACTCGCGACTCACATAAAATGACTTAGAGCGCTCCGAGGCGGGCGACAGAAGCTCATAAATTGTTGGCACTGATCCATTATGCAAAAACGGGCCAGTTGACCATACGCCATCGCGAGGTGCTGCTTTAAAGCTCTTGATTGGGGCATTTGTTGGTGGAGTATTGAGATAGTCTGTATAGCTGTTCATCTCCGCAAATTCTTGTTTCGAGAACGAACCTGCGCTATCCACGGCTTTAACCAAAATCTTGTTTTGAATGACTTGGTTGAACTCTGCACTAGAAACCTTATCTTTTCCTTTAAAGTATTGAGCCAGCCTGCCGGTCAGGATGACTTCGTCTGGACTAAAGCTAATCTCTTTGAATTGCATTCCGTCCGTGCCGACGACGTTTTGGGGTACTAAACTATTTTCGATAAACCGCTTGCCTGGTGCTCTCTCTGGGCTCCAGCGATAAGGATAGGCGGTGTGACAGGTCATGCAGTTTTTCTTGAACAGCTCACGTCCGGCATTGACTTTCCCTTGGTCTAATTTACCAAAGATATGCTCAGGCCACTGAGGTGGGGCGAGCTGCCGAAGAAGGCGTTCAATTTTTACTTGTCCACGAATATCCACCGTACTCTCAAAAAGCCCTTTTTCCGGTGACTCGGACATCAGATCGTATCGTGCAAAAACACCGAGTGACTCTCCGAAATTTCTTCGTAAGGGATTTTGCGCGATGCCACTCCATTGAACCCATGCTGATTGCGGAGCGTTCCACAAAAACGGTGGCTTTACGGGTGCAATCGACGGATAAATGTTCGTAAGGTAGCCTGTTTGAATACCCATGAAGTTGTTATGAATCGAAGCTAAGGCATCCACTCGCCCCGGACCGGGCAATGAGGGTAGAACAAATGAATGATTGACTTGCGAGCGAACGGTCTCTGCGTCCCGCACTAAACGTTCTCTTAACGATGCTGCGTCGATCCCGCTATTGGACTTCTTAATGTCGTTGTACAGCGATTGAAATTTTCGACTGTCAGATACCGTTTGATTAAGTGAATCTGATAGGGAGCGAATCCACTCAACAATGTTGAAGCGATTCGCAGCACCGCCCTCGATGCGAATTTGTTTGCCCTTGTATTGAATTTGACCCGTGTGACATGCGGCACAGGTCATGCCCATATAGGTGCCCTTAAATTGACCGGTAGTGACGGTCGTTTTTGCGATACCAATCGGCAAGGAATCCGGATTATTTTTTTTATCGGGTGCATCAACCAAAAGGCCGACGCGGTCTGCGTGGGTCGCGCTATTAAAAGGTTCGTCCGAGTCCTTAAGCCGCAATGCGAGATAAATATCGTACGAGATCAACGCCGACCCTTGTGAGCCCCAGTAGTACTCTGCACGTTGCTGTGCCGACCAACCTTGGTCCAACTTGATCAGCCGGGTGCCGTCACCAGTTTCTATCGGATTCGCATTAGTCAGAAAGTGACAAGCGGTTAAGAGAATACATGCAGAAATTCTTTTGAGATGGAAAGGCATGAGCCGAAATCCTTCAAAGGGATCCTAATTAGAGCGGGGTAACTTTTTTGCATTAATTATATAGAGCACGGTGAACCGCTACTAGTTTGATATCCACGTTGTAGCCTACCCTGTCCGTTCAAATGCCGGCAAAGCGTGATTCGCAATAGCATAAACCGTCAAGGTGTAAGTTAAACGTCCTTTCGAAAGGACGAAACCTACAAATGTCTAGTTACGGGACGATTCATTGATCTGTTGTTGAACTGTCGTGTTGCACGACGGTTTGTATTAATAATTATTTCTGCGCATCGGCATGAGGATATTGGGCCACAATTTCATGGATTTTAATGAACGTCGCAAACCCCAAGGCTAACACCTCACCCGCGGATTTGGGGAGAATAGCAGCCCCAGTAATACAACACGTGGGTGTTTGCGATTCCCCTCAGCGCACTACTAGCCGCCAACTCCAGCGCATCGTCAGTGACATCCTGCACAATAACTTCGTCAAGTTCAATGTTCATCGCAAACCCCAAGGTTGGGTACCCACGCCCAGTTGGGTGTGGGTTTGCTGTCAGCAATAGCTACCTAGTGAAACATCCCAAGGTTGGCCATAGAAGACTGAGTCCCCCCTGCGCACCACCAGCGGCCAACTCCAACGCATCGTCAGTGACATCCAACACAACAACTTCGTCAAGTTCAATGTTCATCCCAATCTCCCGAGTTAAGTTTTAGCGTCTGAACAGACACCACTTTATCAAACTCCAAACCCAGGCAATAGTCAATAAAAATTACAAGGCTGTTCGTTAGTCCTGTTAACCTCCCCATCAAATCACTATCCCCACCCCACTAGCCCTCTGTACCATTTTCAGTATAGAAATCCACATCTAGCGATTGAGAAATCGAATGATTTTTTTGCTAGACTTATCGGCAAGTGATTAGAAGTCACAAAGCAAGTCGGGGCGTAGCTCAGCCTGGTAGAGTACTACGTTCGGGACGTAGGAGTCGGAGGTTCGAATCCTCTCGCCCCGACCAATCACAATCGGCCTAGAAAGCCACGGAAGAACGTTGCCGTGTTGATCGCTAGCGTATCGTAGTGATAGCCACCCTCTTGAACAATGACCGTGGGAAGTGCGAGATTAGCGATTTGCTTTCCGAGCTTGCCAAAACCCTCAGTCGTGACAGCCACTTTCGATTGCGGATCGTCTTTGTACACGTCAAAGCCGAGCGAGAACACCAGCGCATCTGGTTTAAATGCACGCAGGGCATCGAGCGCGCGCGACACATTTTCAAAAAATACCTCTTCAGATGCGCCATGTGGCATGGGAAGATTTAAGTTGAATCCTTTGCCTGACTGTGCGCCGATTTCATCGTCAAAACCTGCAGTCGCGGGGTAGAAGTTTGTCGGGTCGCCGTGAACGGAAATATAAAAAACATCGTTGCGGCCGTAGAAGATTTCTTGAACTCCTTGCCCGTGATGCATATCCGTATCCAAAATTACAACGCGCGGATACTTTTTGCGCAAAAGTTCTGCTGCGATTGCGGCATTATTTAAGTAGCAGAATCCACCCGCCGCATCTTTACGTGTGTGGTGTCCAGGAGGGCGGCATAACGCATAGGCACTCGAGTCACCCTCCAGCACCGCGCTCGTTGCAGCGATTGCTGACTGTGCGCCCCAATAGGACGAGATCCAGGTATTTGCACCCACTGCAGCGCTGCCATCGGCCAAATAGCGCCCCGCCTCTGCCAAAATGCCGCGCAGAGCATTTGGCTCTCGCACGAAGACGTTTGGAATGACTTCGTCACCCCAGTCTTGTCCGACTTCCTTCCAGCGAGCATGCGCGGTTTGAAGAAACTCCAAGTATTTGGAGTCGTGTACAGCAAGCAGTGGCGCCATTCCAGCATCAACGGGCTCGGTCACAGGAAGATTGAGCTGCGCAAGACCTTTTAGGATTTGCGTTGAGCGTTCCGGTATTTCTTGCGGGACGCGCATTTGCCCTCGCGAAAAATAGGTGGTGGGATGATGTAGCTGTTGCTTGGGGTGGAAAAAAGATTTCATGACGCAATATATTAAGATGCAATGAGTACCTAGTGCTGTTCTGCAAAATGGATGTAGACTGAGCGATCATACCTAGGCGCTTGAGTCATGTCGATGGGCAGGTAAAACGATACTTGCAAGCGATCTGCGCTTGTTGTTTACTGCACCGACCATTGTGTGCGTTGCAAAGGCGAGCGCCACCAAGGCTTTAAAACACAGAGGAGACTTGTAATGAATTTCAAAAAATCGGTTCTGGCGATGCTCTTTGCTGGCACTTTTGCTGTGACAGCGCAGGCTCAAGCACCTGCCGAAGTAAAACTCGGTCTAGTGACGATATTATCGGGGCCTGCTGCGTCGCCATTTGGTGTGCCCGCTCGCAATGCTGCGGAGTTGATGCTTGAGCAGTTTAATGCTGGAACAGCGCCTGCGCCCTATAACAAAAAGGGTTTTGGCGGCAACATTGTTAAGCCACAACTGATTGATGAAGCCGGTACGACGACCAGTGTCGTGACTGAATATAGAAACCTTGTCCAACGTGATAAGGTCGATTTAATCGTGGGTTACATCTCGAGTGGAAACTGCTTAGCGGTCACCCCGGTTGCCGAAGAGCTTAAGACCGTCACTTTATTTTTTGATTGCGGTACACCTCGAATTTTTGAGGATGGAAAAAAGAATTATGTCTTCCGCGCAGTGAACCATGCAACAGCTGACAGTGCGGGCTTAGTGCGTTATTTGAAGGCAAAGAAGCCTGAAGTCAAAACGTTCAGTGGTATCAATCAAAACTATGCATGGGGTCAAGACTCCTGGAATGATTTTGAAGCAGCGATGAAGCAGATGTACCCACAAGCCGCCGTCAGAACATCACAAATGCCTAAGCTGTTTGCGGGGCAGTACAGCGCTGAGATCTCTGCGCTGATGGGTAGCAAGTCTGAAATCGTTCATACCAGTTTCTGGGGCGGCGACCTAGAGGCGTTCATTCTGCAATCCGTGCCACGTGGACTATTTAAGAACAGTGAAGTCGCTCTTATTGCGGGTGAGACTGCTATGTTCCGTTTGGCAAGTAAGATTCCTGATGGCACGATTATCGGTGCACGTGGACCGTATGGCGTATTTGCACCGGATACCCCACTCAATAAGTGGTTCCGAGATGCATTTATCGACCGCTACAACGTAGCGCCAAACTACACCGCATATCAAATGGCGCATTCCATCATGGCGGCAAAACTTGCTTACGAAAAAGCGATGGATGCTAACGGCGGCAACAAGCCAAACACTGAACAACTGGCTGCTGCTTTGCGTGGACTGACCTACGAGGGGCCTGGTGGAGTGCATAAGTTTTCTCTGAACAACGGTCACCAGGCAGTTTCAGAGACCGCTTATGGCCGCACAAAACTTGTCAACGGTCAGATGACAGTTGTCGATGTGATGCGCTTCCCCGCAGAGCAGGTGATGCCACCCGATGGTGTCAAGAGTGCAGATTGGATCGCCGGCGGAATGAAGGCTAAGTAATTAGCTTTGATTGACTCTTCAACGACTAGGCCGGTGTCAACGACACCGGCTAGTGTGAATACATGATGTCTCAAATAATGATCGTTCTTGTGGACGGGCTGAACTATTCGGCTTGGTTATTTTTATCTGCTGTGGGCCTTACGCTGATCTACGGCGTAATGAAGATAGTCAACGTTGCACATGGTAGTTTTTACGCTTTGGGCGCATACATGGCAGCATCGGTCGTTGGAATATGGACGACTAACGGCTATCCCCCCTATCTCTCCTATCTCGCTTTGTTAGGCGCTGCGATTCTGGGTGGCTTTGTTGTCGGGCCTCTACTGGAACGCTTCCTGCTGCGCTATCAGTATGAGAAAGATGAAGTCGTGATCTTATTGATCACGTACGCATTATTTTTGGTCATGGAAGATGCCTTGAAGCTTGTATGGGGCGTTGATCCGTATTTCATCTCTGAGCCTTACGAATATCTCGGGAATTTCTCTGTTGGTGATATGACCTATCCCAACTACTACCTATTGATGCTGGGACTTGCACTGATTGTCGGGCTCGTGTTGACGGTTGTGTTGAACAAGACTCGTTTCGGCAGGATGTTAATTAGTGTGATTCACGATCGTGAAATCAGCGCCGCGATGGGCATCGATGTAAAGAAGATATTCATTCTGACGTTCGGTGTAGGGTGTTCACTCGCTGCCATTGCAGGAGCATTTACGGCGCCTACCATTTCGGTCACGCCTGGACTGGGCGTTGAGGTCATTGTTCTATCGTTCGCTGTGGTCGTCACGGGCGGGTTGGGCAGCTTGCCCGGTGTCGCTTTGGCCGCCTTCATCATGGGTTTAGTGCGAGCGTTCTGTATCCACTACGCACCTCAACTAGAGTTATTTGTGATCTTCAGTGTGATGGCATTAGTGTTGGCATTTCGACCGCGCGGTCTATTTAGTTTGGCCGAGGCGAGAAAGATATGATCAAAGATAAGATGACATTACGCTTCGGAATCGTGCTGCTCGCGATGATGGTATTGACGCCATTTATCCCGCAGTGGGCTCTATTTATTCTGACGATTACAGGTGCCAATGGACTCGTTGTTCTCGGACTGTTGCTTTTCCTCCGCGCTGGACTCGTTTCTTTTGGTCAGGCTTTGTTTTTCTGCGCGGGTGCGTACACGACTGGGCTGAGCGCACTGACATTGGGCATCAGAGAAATGTTTGTGCTGATTTCCCTGAGTGCTGTCGTTGCGGGCGTGCTCGCGTATTTATTAGGATTTTTGCTCGCAAAATACCGAGCAATTTTCTTCGGTCTGTTATCGCTCGCCTTCTCAATGATTTTGTATGGTTTGCTTGTCAAAACCGAAGCCCTGGGGTCTACGGACGGATTCAATGTGCCCGCGGTCACGATTTTGGGTTGGCTTCCCGCGTCTGATCAAGTTCGTCAAGCGGTACTGGGTGTGACGTGCGTTGTGATTATCTGTTGTGTCGCGTTCGTCAATGGCTTGCTCAAGAGTCCCCGCGGGCTATTGTTGACGGCGATTCGGGATAATGAAATTCGGGCGGAGTATATGGGCGCCTCTGCTCGTCGTACCATCCATCTAATCTACGTGATCGCAGGCGTTCTGTCTGGGTTCGCCGGGTCTATCGCAGCGATAGCGGTCGGTCACATTGATCCTGCGATGGCGTTTTGGACAACTTCAGGCGAGTTTATTTTTATTACGATCCTCAGTGGAATCGGGAGCGTCGCTGCTCCTTTCATTGGTGCACTTGTATTTGGCATGATCCATAGCGTTGCCTTCTCTTACTCGCCCAATACATGGCAGGGCATTATTGGCTTATCGCTGATTTTTGTGATTTTGCTATTGCCGAACGGATTATGGTCTTTAGTCGGCAAGTTCAAGCGAGGCCAGCCATGAGCGAGATTATTCTGCATGCAAAGGGTTTGAATAAGAGCTTTGGGGCAGTCGTCGCAGCCGCTGAGATTGACGTCGAAGTTCCGGCCGGTGCATGCCTCGGACTGATCGGCACAAATGGTGCTGGTAAGACAACATTCGTCAATATGATCACGGGCTATTTGAAGCCAGACTCAGGCACTGTTGAGTTCAATGGACGGGATATCACCCAACTACCGCCCCGTGAGATCACGCAATTAGGCATTTGTCGTTCTTTTCAAATACCTCAGCTCTACAACACGCTTACTGCTCTAGAAAATCTGGAAGTCAGTTATGGCATCGTCTCGTTGGTGGCGCATAAGGGTAGTCTATTTACTCGCACTCAAGCCGTGATTCCTGGGTATGGCAAAACAATTCGACAGTTAGCCGAGGAGTCCTTGGAGCGCTTTGGGCTAACTGCTTATCGAGACAAGGTTGCACGCGTGTTGCCCGGTGGCGTACGGAAACTGCTTGATATCGCGATGGCCATGGCCATGCGACCTAAAATTCTGTTACTTGACGAGCCAACGAGCGGTGTGTCAACTGAAGAGAAGTTTCAGATCATGGATATGGTCATGCACGCTGTGCGGCAGGGCAACACGACCGTCTTGTTTGTTGAACATGATATGGAGATCATCAGTAAACATGCGGAACGGGTGCTCGCTTTTTATGAAGGTCGAATTATTGCCGATGCACCTCCAGAAACTGCGTTAAAAGACGAGCGGGTTGTCAAATATATTGTCGGCAAGAGTCACGTCGCTGTGACCCCGGGGCACTAGTATGTTGAAAATTTCTAATCTCAACGTTTCGATTCAGTCTGTTGATATTTTGCGTGATGTTTCGATAGAGCTTGAGTCAGCCTCGATGGCGGGTTTGGTCGGTCGTAACGGAGCAGGCAAGACAACACTCATTAAAAGCATGATGGGTATTCTTAAACCTAAATCAGGCAAGATTGAGTTTGATGGGGTGGATTTGATTCAAACCCCGGTGAACTTGCGTAACAGTCTTGGCATTGGATATATGCCTGAAGATAGGCGTCTCATTCCAGACCTAACCGTCGAGGAAAATATTCTTGTTCCCGCTTGGGCAAATCAGCAGATCGATGCGCAGAAGCGTCTTGCCTATGTGTATGACTTGATTCCAGAGTTGCGCACCTTTGCACCGCGACGAGGCCAACAACTCTCAGGCGGGCAACAAAAACTTGTCGCGCTTGGACGCGCGTTGATGATTGGGTCAAAGTTATTACTCTTGGATGAACCATTCGAGGGCGTGGCGCCCGCTCTCGCGCAGCGCCTAGCGGAAGTCATTAGTCGTTTAAAAGACGAGGGGATGGCCGTGATTTTTTCAGAGTCTGACCTTCAATACTCCGAGCACTTGGTTCAGAAGATTTACAGTATTGATCGAGGCGCTGTCACTGAGCGGCCGTTAAAGCCACGCCTTTGATCATAAGGCGATACAGAAAACGTTTTTGCTCAGGATCATAATCAGCGTTCGCCTGATGCATCACTGCTTGGTTGTCCCAAATCACTAAGTCGCCGACCTGCCACTTGTGACGATACTCATATTTGGCATCTGTGGCCCGTTTGTATAGGTCTTCAATTAATGCGTAGCCTTCATCTGAAGGCATGCCATCAATTCCCTCCATGCGACCGGTATTGAGGTAGAGCGCTGGTCGTCCGCTCTCCGGATGTTTAATCACGATTGGCTGCAGTGCTGTTGGAATTTTTGCGAGATCTTCGGGATTGAGTTTAGTGAGCTCGCGGGGGCTGCGACTACTTTGATGGACGTGTAGTGAGCGTAGATTCTTGATTTTTTCCTTGAGTGCGATAGGCAGGTCGTCATAGGCTTGTCGCACGTCTACAAATTGCGTATCGCCGCCAGTTAAAGGTATTTGAAGCGCGTGCAAGGTTGTAGCTTTTGGTGGGCAGCGATCATTGGAGTGATCGGTGTGGTAATTCTCACCGCGAACTTGTAGTTTGCCGTTCTTGCGGGGGAGGTCGTCTGTCGAATTGCATCCAACCATCGGATAGTCTGGCAATACATATTTTTTTAACTGCTGATCCATCAATTCACCAAATATTTCTGCCGCGGACATGAATTGTGGTGGGTTCAATATTTGTTTGCGAAAAACTAATACAGCGTGTTGTGCCAGCAGGGAATTGAGATGCTCTTTTGTTACTGCGGTCACAGGTTGACTTAGGTCAATACCGGCGATTTCGGCAGCGAAATGCTGATGCAACGGAGTAATTTGCAATGTCACTAGGCTCTCCCGTGATAGGGTCTATTGCGTGGCGATGCCGGTTTGTTTTGCGATCGTTGCCCAGCGTACCAGACCGTCATGGACGACTTTTCTAAATTCAGCCACCGTCATCGGCTTTGGTTGGCCACCGTCCGCAGCGAGAAACTCAATCAACTCTTTGGATGCCAGCGCCTTATTAACTGAGGTGTTAATCAACGCTTGTATTGCCGGATCTACGTTGGCAGGTCCAACTAATCCCCACCACTGTTGAATATCGTAGTTTTTAATACCCGCTTCTTGAAATGTCGGCATCTCTGGGGCTGCGGCCGAGCGTTGTGCGCTTGTGACGGCAACTCCTCTTAGGGTTCCATTGCGTATTTGGGGTAGGACCTGCGTCATGCTGCCAATGGAAAACTCGATGTGTCCACCCATTGTGTCGGTCATGGCAGGGCTGCCTCCCTTGTATTGCACGGCGACCATGTTGTTGCCCAGCGCCTGACTGAGCATGACACCGGCGAAGTGCTGGATACTGCCAACGCCTGTTGCGCCGTAGTTCAGGTTCGGCGTAGCACGCAAGTAATCAAAATATTCTTTCGCATTTCTACCGGGCGATTTTGGCTTCGCGGCAAGCGCCAGAGGAACCTCTCCAATCATTGCAATCGGTGTGAAGTCTTTCACTGGATCGAACGGTAAGGTGGTCACTACGGCAGGTGCCATCGTAAAAGTGGAGGAGGCGACGAGTAGTGTGTAGCCATCCGGACGTTGTTTGGCAACATACGCTGCACCGATCGCTGTCCCTGCACCGGGCTTATTTTCAATCACAACAGGTTGGCCCCATTGTGCCGTCAGTTGTTTGGCGAGTTGACGTGCAACGATGTCGTTGGAGCCACCTGGCGCGAACGGTACGACCAACGTGACAGGCCTCTCAGGGTACGCAGCTTGCGCGGACGCGCAGATAAAAATACTTAGGCTGTGTAAGAGAATCGAAAGCGACGAGACAATTAATTTCATTTGATCATTTCGCTAGTCAGAGGCTATACACAATACTATGATAAGCCCACTTGTGGAATAGTCGGGAGCATCAAATGAAAGCCGCATGGTATGAAAAAAATGGTGAGGCAAAAGACGTCTTAATTTTGGGCGAACTGCCGACGCCGGAGCCCGGTCCGGGAGAAGTGCGCGTGAAAGTGCATGTTTCTGGCGTGAATCCCTCTGATGTGAAGTCGCGTCGCAATCGCCCCATCTATGCGCCTAAAATCATTCCGCACAGTGACGCTGGTGGAGTGATTGATGCGGTAGGTGCAGGGGTGTCCGCGTCGCGCGTGGGTGAGCGTGTATGGACTTGGAACGCGCAGTATCAGCGCCCATTTGGTACGGCAGCGCAATACGTATGCTTGCCCGCGGCGCAAGCGGTCAAATTACCGGATCACGTTAGTTTCGATGGCGCTGCCTGTATGGGTATCCCCGGCTTGACTGCATATGAAGCGGTACGCCGCTGCGGAGAGATTGCTGGCCGAACAGTATTGGTGATTGGCGCTGCCTCCTCTGTCAGTCATTATGCGGTACAGATGGCAACACTGAAAGGTGCACGCGTGATTGGATCCGTTAGCTCGGATGAGAAAGCTAAACACGCAAGAGCAGCTGGTGCGATTGATACGATTAACTATAAAACTGAAAACGTCGCTGAGCGGGTCAAAGCCTTAACCGATGGGCGCGGGGCGGATGCCATCATCGATATGGATTTTTCTACGACGACTGATTTGATTCGAGATGGCGCGTTAGCGCCGCACGGAACGGTCGCATGTTTTGGGTCCAATAAAGTCGAACCGCCATCAATTCCATTTCGCTTGTGTTTGACTACAAGCTTAAGTTTGCAATTCTTTCTCGTCTACGAGCTCACGCCTGCTGAGCGCGCGAATGCACTGACCGGATTGTCCGGCTTATTGCAGTCAGGGAAACTAACGCATGCGATCGGCGCGCGGTTTAAGCTTGATGAGATTGTTTTGGCTCACCAAGCTGTCGAGCAAGGCCAGGTCACGGGTAATGCTGTCGTCGATATCGCTTAGGGCTGCTGGCCCGCACGCAGCAGGAAACGCTCATTCAGATCGTCGAAGTTTTTGCAGCCGATCTGAGTGAGTATGGCTTGAATCTCACGACGCAAGATGGCAAAGACTTGGTCGGCACCTTCTTGACCGAGCGCTGCAACTGCGTAAAGCGTCGGGCGACCGAAAAAGCAGAATTGTGCTCCCAAACACTTTGCGATCACGATATCGGACCCGCGACGTACACCACTCTCGAGCATCAGCGTCATTTTGTCGCCGACCGCTGCCTTAATAGACGGAAACATTGTGATCGGCGACGGAGCGACGTCGAGCTGTCGAGCCCCGTGATTCGAGACAACAATGCCATTCAGACCAAGCTCAGCCGCTTTGAGCGCATCGTCCGCATGCAGTAAACCCTTGATGATCAGCGGTCCAGACCACTGATCGCGAATGCGAGCAACGGTATCCCAATTTGTCATGGGCGCGGGCGTCAGTGTCCCGTATAAGTCTGCAACCTCGTCCGCAGATGCACCCTCGGGTGCATAGGGCTGCCAATTACTCATCATTGGCATGCCGCCTGCTTTTAGGTATTCAATGACCCAACCAGGCTTAGTCATTGCATCGAGCATGATGGCCGGCGTCATACGAAAAGGTCGAGTGAAGCCGTTTCGCTTATTGCGTTCGCGATTTGAATTGACGGGTACGTCTACAGTAATCGCGAGCACACCGAGCCCCGCATTTTTCGCACGACGAACAAGGTCGTGATTGATGCGCTCATCGCTTGTTGCATACATCTGGAACCAGACATTATCCGGTGCGATTTTTGCGGCGTCCTCCAGCGCAAAGTTGCTTGCGCTAGATAGCAAAAAAGGAACGTTAGCTTTTTTTGCTGCGGCCGCAAGCATTGCATCGGCACCAGTGCGAAATAGCCCAGCCATCCCCGTTGGAGAAATGCCAATTGGGCTTGCGTATTCGCGTCCAAATAACGTTGTTGTCTGGCTGATCTTGGTGACGTCGGCTAGGTATCTGGGGATTAACTGATAATCTTGAAATGCGTTGCGGTTGCGCTCGAGACCCGTCTCGTCATCTGCACCACCATCGATAAAATCAAAGGCGATCTTTGGGAGACGACGTTGCGCCATCGCGCGAAAGTCGTGGAGATTAATAGCGTTAGCCATGGTGGACTCAGTTAACTTGTTGGCAATGATGCATCGATGCACCAAGAGCGATATCTAAAATTTACTACACGCAGCGTTTTTGCGGGTGAGATTTATAGTACAACTATGCAAGCTTATTCCTTGTCATTTATCTCTTAACGGATCGGTCTATGAAAATCACAGTATCTGGCGCAAGTCCTTACGTTCGTAAAGTGATGGCATGCGCCATTGCGCGGGGCATTGATGGACAATTTGAAAAATGGTCAATTGCTACAACTGACCCAGTACTGTCGGATTCCAATCCGCTAGGCAAGATCCCGACACTCATTACAGACGAAGGCGTGGCGATGTTCGATAGCCCTGTGATCTGTGAGTACATCGATAGCATCGGATCGGCTGCCCCATTGTTTCCGCCAGCAGGACCTGCACGCTGGAAGGCGTTACGTCTCCAGGCGATTGGCGATGGTATTCTAGACGCGAGCCAACCTCGCCGTCGTGAAATTGCTTTGCCTCAGGACGAAGGTCGAATTGGTTACATCAAATTGCAACAGGGCAAAGTCGCTCGCGCTTTGGCTGTGCTCGAAGCAGAAGTATCGTCGCTCGGACAGTTAGCAACGATTGGCGATATCGCCGTAGCGTGTGCACTTGGCTACCTTGATTTCCGTTTTGCGAATGAGCCTTGGCGTGCAGCACATCCGAAACTTGCGGCCTGGTATGCGAGTGTCGAGAAGTTACCGCCGATGGCTAAAACAATGCCAGTAGCAAACTAGCGCAGCCTCGTCTGCCTCTGTACTAATACACTGGGGCAGACTTACGGTGACTATTCGATAATGACCATAACCGTGCGTGGTGCGCACATATCCCGCGCAGCCCACCTCGTGCTCGAGAACATTAACTTATCCATCAGCGCCGGGGAGGTGGTTGGTATCCTGGGCGAAAACGGTGCGGGCAAATCGACGTTGATTGATGCGGTTGCTGGTGAGATTCATCTGGATGAGGGGCAAGTCACAATTTCTGGTCAAGCACTGGCGGGTCTAAGCGTTTCTCAGCAGTCGCGCCTGCGTGCTGTTCTCCCACAAAAGCCCAGTCTGCGCTTTGACATGACCGTCGCTGAAGTCGTTCGGATGGGGGCGTATCCATTCACAGAGGCAAGTCCTGACGCTGTCGATACTTGGACTGAGCAGTCACTTAGCTGGACGGATCTTAAGAATTTTGGGTCACGTCGCTATTTAGAGCTATCTGGAGGTGAGCAGCAGAGGGTGCAACTTGCGCGGGTCTTAGTGCAGGGTTTGGCCATTGCGGCGAGCGGTAAGACACCTTTTTTCCTTCTCGACGAGCCCTCAGCCGGGTTGGATGCGCGACATCAGATCGAGCTGATGCGCTGTTTACGAACGATTTCAACGCAATACCGAGCGGGCGTGATTGTTGCGCTGCACGATATCAATCTTGCAGCGCGGTGGTGCGATCGAGTGGTGCTATTAGCCGAGGGGAAGGTCGTTTCTCAGGGGACGCCAGCTGAGGCGTTGACGCCAGAGGCGCTCAGGCGCACGTTTGGTATCGAGATGATTGTTATTCCTCACCCATGCGACACCAGACGTTTACTGGTGCTAGACAGCGTTACTTGTTAAGCTGTTTTAACTCATCATGCTTCAATGTTGCGGCTAATAGACTCGCGACTTCGGCAAGGAATTGATATGAATATTGCAATCGTAGGTTCGGGCCTTGTTGGCCAAGCGTGGGCAATCGTATTTGCGCGCGGAGGGCATCAAGTCAATATGTGGGACGGCGATCCTGCAGCCGTTACCCACGCCCAGACTCTCATCGCAAAACAAGTGGCTGATTTGCATGCTGCTGGGCTCATCACGGATCCTGATGCGTTAATCGCGCGTATAAAAAGCGTGAAGACCTTGGAAGAGGCCTTGGCTGGCGCGCAGTACGTTCAGGAAAGTCTTCCTGAACGCCTAGAAATGAAGAAAGAGATCTTCGCTAAGATGGACGCACTTGCTTCACCGACTGCGGTATTGGCGAGCTCGACATCTAGTATTCCGGCTTCTGCATTTACGAAGGAGTTGAGTGGACGCGCGCGGTGCTTGATTGCACATCCGGTCAATCCTCCGTATCTCGTGCCTGTTGTTGAAATCTGTGGTGCCCCTTGGACCGATGCTGAGGTCGTGCAGCGAGCATGGGACGTGATGGAAGGTGTTGGTCAAAAGCCGGTCAAAATTCATAAAGAATTGAAGGGCTTCGTACTAAATCGTCTACAAGGAGCGTTGCTACGCGAGGCATTTCGGCTTGTAGAGAACGGCTATGTTGATGCTGAAGGCTTGGACGTGACAGTTAAAGAAGGCTTGGGCTTGCGCTGGTCGTTCATGGGTCCTTTCGAAACAATAGACCTCAATGCTCCAGATGGGTTGGCCGACTATGCGCATAGATTTGATGAGATGTATCAAGCCATGTCGCTCGAACAAACCTCGACGGATCATTGGTCTGAAGACGTGATTCAAAAACTTGAGGCACAACGGCGTGCGATCTTACCCAAAGATCAATTGCTTGCGAGACGTCTGTGGCGTGATCGTCGTTTGATGGCACTCGCTGCGCATAAAAAGTCCGCTGAATAAACTGCGCGCGATTTAATTTTTAACCACCGTTTTAATGGTCATCCGATATGAAACTTAACGAGGCTTTTGCAGACTACAGTCGTTTTATCAATATTCGTCGCGATATCCACGCGCATCCAGAGCTAGGGTTTGACGAGCACCGCACCTCTGAGATTGTCGCGGGGTTACTCAAGGAGTGGGGTATTGAGGTGCATCGTGGTATCGCGGGTACTGGGGTCGTTGGTGTGCTTAAGGCGGGCACGAGTAATCGTACGATCGGACTGCGCGCTGACATGGACGCACTTCCGCTGCAAGAGCTAAATCAGTTCGAACATCGTTCGACGCATGATGGCAAGATGCACGCTTGTGGTCATGATGGTCACACTACGATGCTTCTTGCTGCAGCGTGGCACTTGTCGCAGACGAAAAATTTCGACGGTACGGTTCATTTCGTTTTCCAACCAGCAGAAGAAATGGGTAAGGCCGGCGCGAAGAAAATGATTGATGAAGGATTGTTTGAACGCTTTCCCTGCGAGGCAATTTTTGGACTTCACAACTGGTCTATCGGATCTGTTGGTGGTTTCGCGTTAAATCGTGGTCCACTCATGGCCTCGAGCAGCACATTTAAAGTCACGATCAAGGGGCAAGGCACACACGCCTCGTTACCGCACACAGGGATTGACCCGATTTTGCCAGTCTTGTCGCTGGCGACCGCGCTTCAAGGGTTGGTTGCTAAGGTCATCCCCGGAACCGAACGAGCCTTGTTGGCGGTCACCCAGCTAGAGGGATCCTCCGCTCCGAATGTCATTCCAAATTCTGCATCGGTTGGCGGAACGATTCGTACCTTCTCCGTGCCGGCGCTGGATCGGTTAGAAGAGCGCCTGCGCACGCTTGCGACACAGACTGCCTCGGCCCATGAATGCGAGGCAGAGATCTTCTTTAGACGAGCCTCCCCGCCCGTGGTCAACCATGCGAAGGAGGCAGATTTTGCCGCACAGATTATGCGAGAGATCGTTGGCCCCGAGATGGTTAACGATCAGTACCCCGGCGTGATGGCAGGAGAGGACTTTGCGCACATGTTGCTGGTCAAGCCAGGTTGTTACGCTTTTATTGGAAATGGCGAGGGTAAGCACCGGCTAGATGGTCACGGTGAAGGGGCGTGCGTGGTGCACAACACGTCGTATGACTTTAATGATGCAATCATCCCCGTGGGCGCGAGTTATTTTGTGCGCCTCACTGAGCGCTGGCTTTCTGATGCGAGGTAGGGGAGGGCAAACCTAGCATCTAAGGGTAAACCAAGGGTTTGTTTGCGGCTAAAGCCCAGCAGAAAGTAGGGTTTTGTATCAAACATTTCGTTATGATCTGACGTTAGCTTTCAGCCCGCGTCTATTTATCGCGGCGGAGCTAGACGCTCGGAGGTATAGAGATGGCTCAGTTATTGGTTTTTGCGCGGCTGATTGATCGGGTCAGCGACTTCTTCGCAGTTTTTGCGAAGTGGGCGGTCTTGCTTTGCAGCTTGATCAGCGCGGGCAATGCCGTGATGCGTTACACGTTCTCGTACAGCTCAAATGGCTGGCTTGAAATTCAATGGTACTTGTTCGCTGCCTGTGTGATGCTTGGCGCTGCGCAAGTCTTACGAGTCAATGAGCATGTTCGTGTCGATGTCATTTACGGAACCTTAAAAAGCAAGAGTCGAGTGTGGATCGACCTGTTTGGGTTGACCTTCTTTTTGATGCCCGCCATGCTCTTGTTTGCCTACCTTTCTTGGCCGCTGTTTGTGGGGATGTACGTGTCTGGCGAAATCTCCGGTAACGCGGGAGGCCTTATTCGTTGGCCGGTGATGATGTTATTGCCGTTAGGCTTCGCGCTGATGGCGTTGCAAGGTCTTGCGGAAATGATCAAGCGCGTCGGCTGGTTGATGGGTGTCTATCAAATGGATCTGACCTACGAGAGGCCGCTCCAATGAATATGCAAGATTTCGCACCCCTGATGTTTCTGGGGTTGATTTTGATTATGTTGATTGGATTCCCTGTCGCATTCTCATTGTCTGCGCTTGGACTGTTGTGTGGCTTTATTGCGATACAAATGGGTTGGTTTCCCGCGGCCTTCATGTACAACTTGCCGCTAAATATTTTCAGCATTTTGTCGAATGACTTATTGCTAGCTATTCCATTTTTTACCCTGATGGGGGCTGTGCTTGAAAAATGCGGTCTAGCTGAGGATATGTTGGACTCGATGGGTCAGTTGTTTGGCCCGATTCGCGGCGGCGTTGGTTACTCAGTCATCATTGTGGGATTTGTGTTGGGTGCGGTAACGGGGACTGTCGCGGGCCAAGTCATTGCGATGGCAATGATCTCGCTACCAGTGATGATGCGTTATGGCTACAACATGCGCTACGCAACAGGTGTCCTAGCCGCTTCTGGGACGATCACCCAGTTAGTGCCGCCTTCCCTGGTGCTTGTTGTGATGGCAGATCAGCTGGGCCGTTCTGTTGGTGATATGTACAAGGGGGCTTGGGGCCCGTCGATCCTGCAGATTTTGATCTTTTTAGTCTATACATTTGTCTTGTCACGCCTGCGTCCGCATCACATGCCTGGGCTACCACCGGAGGCTCGGACGCTCCACGGATGGGCCTTGTGGCGTAAGTGTCTGCGCGGCATCATCCCGTCAGCAATGCTGATTTTTGCGGTGCTGGGAAGTATGGGCGGCTTGCCCTTCATGGACTCAGCGATTGCTACCCCGACTGAAGCTGGAGCAATGGGTGCGGTCGGCGCAATTTTGTTAGCCGCGTTCCATCGACGACTGTCTTGGGAAATCGTACGCGATGGCATGACAGGTACGATGCGCATTACGGCGATGGTGGTGTTTATTCTGATTGGATCACGCGTCTTCTCTCTGGTTTTCCAGGGCGTGGATGGTGCGATCTGGATAGAACACTTATTGTCCAGCTTACCGGGTGGGCAAATTGGCTTTTTATTCGTCGTCAATATTTTCGTTTTCTTTCTCGCATTCTTTTTAGACTTCTTTGAGATTGCGTTCATCATCTTGCCGATGCTTGCGCCGGTTGCGACCAAGCTTGGTATCGATATGATTTGGTTCGGTGTGTTGTTGTGCGTCAACATGCAAACGAGCTTTATGCATCCACCCTTCGGTTTCGCACTTTTCTATTTGCGCAGTACTGCTGACAACTTATTTAAGTCCGGGTCGTTGCCGGCCAAGGTGTTGTCGAAGGATATATATTTGGGATCAATCCCGTGGGTATTGTTGCAATTAATGCTTGTTGTCATTGTGATCTTCTTCCCTCAAACAGTGACGGTGTTTCTGGACAAGCCAATAGAAGTTGATCTTAAGACAATTAAGATCGAGGTCCCTGCGAATGATTTACAGCAAGGCGATGATCAGAACGACCAAGATACTGTTAACAATCTGATGCGCGACTTAATGAAAAACACTCCGCAAGCAAAATGAACGACAAGGGAGTGCCTGCCAGCGGTACCAACGCTGACTTTACGGTGGAGGGACCTGCCTTTCCGCTGTTGATAAAGATTGTGGCGAGTCTATTCGTTGCTGCAATCTTGTTGTCGGGCATACCCGCAATTCAGCAAATGGAATTGTCTGAGTTTACGGATACGGCGGCTCTAGTGTGGGGGTGTGCGGGTCTGGTCACTGGACTAATTTATTTTTGGATGCTCAAAAGCCGAACTTCTATTCGCGATGGAGTGATTGAACAGACATGGATTTGGAATAAGCGCGTCGCGATTGATCAGATTCGGCAAGCTAAATTTATTTATGTTCCACATCTGACTTGGTTGATTGCTCCAAGGCTAGTCGTACGCAGTGGCGTCGGTGCGACCGTTTTTTATGCGGCGGAGCCTGCCGTACAAAAGGCTTTTGCCCGCTTGGTCTCGGGCGGGTAATATGATGCTCAATACAAAAATAATCATTTGGGGGCATTGTGTTCAGATTAGACGGCAAAGTTGCTTTGGTCACGGGGTGCGGCACGCTCGGTGAGGGATGGGGTAACGGCAAGGCGATTGCGGTGGCACTCGCTCGGCAGGGCGCCAAAATATTTGGCTCTGACCTCAATTTAGACGCCGCTGAGCAAACGCAAAAAATCATCGAACAAGAGGGTGGTTCAGCAGCCGTGATGGTTGCCGATGCGACTAAAGCAGATGACGTAAAAAAACTCGTCGACGCCTGTATGGCTAAATATGGACGCATCGATATCTTGGTCAATAATGTTGGCCGGTCCGAACCGGGCGATCCTGTGACTATGTCGGAAGCTGTGTTTGACGAACAGCTTGATGTGAACGTCAAGGGAGCGTTTCTCGCCTGCAAGTACGTACTACCCATCATGGAAGCACAGGGCAATGGTTCCGTAGTGAGTATTTCCTCTGTCGCCGGGCTGCGCTACATCGGCAAGCCGCAGGTCGGCTACTCGGCAGGTAAAGGCGCACTACAGCAGCTGATGCAGACGACTGGCGTTATCTACGCAGATCGTGGAATTCGTCTGAATTGCGTAGCGCCTGGTCTCATGTTTACACCGCTCGTTAAGCGCCTCGCCGATAAGTATGCCAAGGGTGACTTTGAGGGATTTGTAGCGCATCGCCATAAACAAGTGCCCGCAGGTTATATGGGGGAGTCTTGGGATGTCGCGCATGCGGTCGTGTTTCTGGCTAGCGATGAAGCTCGGTACATCAACGGCCAAACACTCGTGGTCGATGGCGGACTCACGTCTGCGACGCGGTAAAACACTCGACAAAAAAAACGTCTGGGCAGCGAAACGCGGCTTGGGTTTAACTCAAAAGGGAAATGCGATGAAGGCAGTTGTACTCACTGACACCGGATTTGAAATTGGTGATGCTCCAAAGCCCACGCCTAATGAAGATCAAGTGCTCGTGCGAGCGCATGCTTGCGCACTAAACCGCGCTGATCTTGGCGTATTGTCAGGTGGGCAGCATGGCAGCGTGGGTGGACCAGGAACCATTCCCGGGATGGAGTGGGCCGGCGAAGTTGTTGAGATCGGTGCGCGTGTGCGTGGTATCAAGCCAGGTGATCGGGTGATGTGTTCAGGCACTCGAGGCTACGCCGAATATGTGGTGACAGATTGGGGGCGCGTGATGCCAATCCCATCGCCAGCGATGACATACGAGCAGGCCACTACGTTGCCTATCTCAATTATTACAATGCATAACGCATTAATCACTGCTGGTGAAATGCGACCCGGTGAGACCGTATTAATTCAAGGCGCATCGTCTGGAGTCGGACTCATGGCGATGCAAATCGCCAAGGTGATGGGTGCGAAAACTGTGATTGGGACCTCGTCTAACCCGGGCCGGCTTGCGCAGTTAAAGAAATTTGGTGCTGATTTTGCAATCGATAATAGCGATCCTAAATGGCCAGCGCTAGCGACAGAAGCGAATGGTGGCAAAGGTGTCGATCTGATTATTGACCAGCTCTCAGGTAAGTTCGGCACCCCGAACCTTGAGGCCTGCGCTGTCTTGGGTCGCATCGTAAACGTAGGACGCTTGGCAGGAAGATTTGCAGAATTTGATTTTGATCTCCATGCAGCCAAACGTATCAAGTACACAGGCGTGACGTTCCGTACCCGTAGCATCGAAGAGGTGCGCGAGATCTCTTCGCGCGCGATGGCCGATCTTTGGCCGCATATTGAGTCGGGCAAATTAGCGCTGCCGATCGATAGTACCTACAGCTTTGACAAGATCGCTGACGCGTTTGCAAAGATGCGCGGTAACCAACACTTTGGCAAGATAGTCGTTTCAATGAATTAAGAATGATGCTTATTCAATCGATTGAGCAATTACGAACTTTGTATGCATCGCCTAAAGAGCGTGCGATAAAAAAGCAGTTGTCGGCGCTCGATTTTCACTGCCGTCAGTTCATCGCACTTTCACCATTTGTCGTGCTCGGTAGTCAGGGGGTAGACCATGCGTTGGATACGTCGCCGCGCGGCGGTCCGGCGGGATTTGTGAAGGTCACCGAGACGGGTCAATTATTGATTCCTGATTCGCCTGGAAATAATCGGTTGGATACGCTTGAAAATATTATTCACACCAATCGAATCGGAATGCTATTTATGATTCCCGGCGTTGACGAGACGCTACGTGTAAATGGTAATGCGCGGTTGAGTACAAACACCGAGCTGTTGCAGCAATGCGCGTCGGACCTAAAACCGCCGAAATTAGTTATTCAGGTTGATGTGACACAAGCATATTTACATTGTGCAAAGGCTTTTATGCGTTCGAAATTATGGAGCGCATCTTCACAAATTGAACGAATGCGTCTGCCGACAATGGGGCAGATGATCAGCGAACAAACGGGGATGTCTGGTCCGCCAGAAACGCAAGCGGAAATGCTTGAGCGCTACAAGAACGATTTATAGATATTTAGTAGGACGAGGTAAAAATGACCGCACCGCTTGCCGGAATTAATGTTGTAGAGATTAGCGTCGCGATGGCTGGGCCATTTTGTGGCATGTTGTTGGGTGACTACGGTGCAGATGTCATTAAGATTGAGCGAACAGAGGTGGGTGACGATAGCCGTGCTTGGTCGCCGTATTTCCATGACTCGATGAGCTATTACTATGCTGCCGCTAATCGTAACAAGCGTGGCATGGCGATTGATCTTAAGACGCCGGAAGGCGTCAAGATCGCACGTGAGCTGATTGAACAGGCCGACGTATTAGTGCACAACTATCGTGTTGGGGCATTGGAGCGCCTCGGCCTAGACTATGAATCTCTTTCCAAAGTAAATCCGCGATTGATCTATTGCGCCATTAGTGGATTCGGCGCGACGGGTCCATTGAGCACAGAGCCTGCTAATGATTTATTTATGCAGGCTTACGCAGGCTCGATGAGTATTACGGGTGATCCTGAGGGCAGCCCTGCCAAAATGGGTATGTCTGTTGCAGACGTTGGTGCTGGAATGTTTGGTGCGATCGGTGTGATGATGGCGTTGGAGACTCGCCATCGTACGGGTCGTGGGCAGCGCGTTGATACGTCGCTGTTAGAGGGCCATATGGCGATGCTGGCGCAATTTTTCACGAGATACTTTTCGAGCGGGGAAGTCCCAGGCCCTAGTGGTAGTGGCGCGTTAACGAGCCCGACCTATCGTGCGTATCAGGCAAGTGATCAGTGGATTGTTATTTCTGCGTTCAATCAACGGATGTGGAAGGGGTTGTGCGCGGCATTGGAGAAGCCAGAATGGCTTGAAGATCCAAGGTTCATTAATCCCCAGATGCGATCGGACAATCGTGCTTTGATGATTCAGTTGATTAGTGCAATCATTATCACCAAGCCGCTCGCCTATTGGGAAAAGCGATTGATTGAAAACGAGGTTCCCTGCTCACCGGTTAATACGATTGATAAGGTGGTACAGCAACCGCAAGTGCATGCACGTGACATGGTTCAGGAAATGAACCTGGATGGTCTGGGTATGATGTCGATGGCGGGCTTGCCAATTAAGTTCAGTGACTCGCCTGGGGCAATCCGTTTACCGCCACCTCGGTTGGGTCAGCACACAGCTGAGATTTTGGCGGAGTCCGGCTATACGCACGATCAGATCTCTGAGCTCGCACGATCAGGCGCGGTGGGCCTTGACCCAGGCTGGGTCAAGGTGTCGTCTACAAGCTGAGTGTAATCTGGTGTTATTCAGAACTTTCTGGAATGATTTTTTTAAATTTCATTCCAAATAACTTGCTTAACAAGTGCTGAATTGGCTCGAGAAGTAAAACGAGAATGACTAACGCCCAAATGCCGATCGCCAAGGGACTTGTATAAAAGACCGAGATGTCGCCAAGGCTCATAAAGAGCCCCTCGCGCATGTGCTTTTCGATCAGAGGTCCTAGCACGACACCGACCACCATCGGCGCAAGTTGGAAATTTAGTTTCGTTAATCCATAGCCTACAAATGCGACTAAGAGCAGCATGTAAACATCGACCATACTGTTGCGTACGCTGTAACACCCAATCGTTGCGACCATTAATATGATTGGTAAAAAAATATGATTAGGCACGCGTAATAAACTGACCCAAAGGCTAATTAGAGGAACGTTTAAAACTAGTAGCATCGCGTTCCCGATTAGCATGGAAGCGATGACGCCCCAAAACACCTCTGGATGCTGGGTGATCATCATGGGACCAGGTTGAACACCGTGCACCATCATTGCAGCCAGCATCAGCGCTGTGACAGATCCGAATGGTATGCCTAGTGCAAGTAATGGCACCATGGAAGAGGTTGCCGCGGCGTTATTTGCTGTTTCAGGTCCCGCCACGCCCTCAATCGCGCCCTCACCGAGTTCTTCTTTATGTTTGGAAACGCCTTTCTCTAAGCGGTAGGATGCGAAGCTCGCCATGGTGGCAGAGGGTCCTGGAAGGAGTCCGAAAAGGAATCCTAAGAGCGTCCCACGCCCGAAGGGTGCAACCGATCTTCCCCACTCCTGCCTAGTCGGAAACATATCGCGCAGACGGACGGGTAAAGGTTTAACCTGCTTCTGTAGGCTCTCAATGACCGACATGATCTCAGTAATGCCATAGAGCCCCACAACAAGCGCGACGAGCTCTACGCCAAGCGTGAGGTCGCTGATACCGAACGTGAATCGATCTTGGCCGGTAACAAGCTCTTGACCAACGGTGCTCAGCATCAATCCAATCGCCATGGGAAAGACACCTGCGGCGAACGAGCCACCCGAAATTCGTGAAAACAAGAGCAATCCACCGGCAGTCAAGGCAAAAAACTCAGCCGGACCGAACAGTAAGCCTAACTGCGCAAGTGCTGGTGCGAACAGCATCACACCGGCGACGGAAAGTACCCCACCCACAAAGGATCCAGCGGCGACAATGGTGAGTACTGCTCCGGCACGACCTTTTTTTGTTAATTTATAACCATCAATGCATGTGATCACCGATGCCGACTCACCGGGCATATTCACCAGAATTGCGGTGGTTGACCCCCCATACATTGCGCCATAAAACATACCCGCCATCATAATCAGACCACTTGTCGGATCAAGTGAATAGCTCAGCGGCAAAATCATTGCAATGCCAGCGGTTGGGCCGAGCCCAGGCAGGACTCCAATAAGTGTTCCGGCGAGGGCGCCAGCGAGAGCCGCTAGAAGATTGTTGAAGGTTAGCGCTACACCAAGGCCATATAGAAATCCGTTAATAGCGTCCACAGCGGGGAGTCCTTTTTAGAATTCCAGGGCCATCGTTGGCATCGGAACTTTCAACAAATAGATGAAGACGAGGTATACGGCGGCCGTCATGATCGCAGAGTAAGCAGCACAACGCAGCCAATCGGTATCCGACAGCAAACGAATTAATGCAGCGCAGAAAATTAGACTACTGACTAAATAACCCAGCCAGGGAATCGCGACAAAATACGTAGATAACAGTAGGATTAATTTGATTAAACGGGCACGATCGCCCCCGTTGGGTATTTCGATTTGCTCATCTTTGAGCGCTTTAAAGCCCTCTAGGATCGCCGCGCAACTTGCAAAGGCCATCACCGCAGAGACCAGAATCGGGAATAAGCCTGCACCCGGCTCATCGAGTGCTCCCATGGGCAAATCAAAAGACATGTGCAAATACCCGGCTGACAAAAGCAGACCAAAAATACCTGCACTGATGTAGGAGGTCTTCTTAGAAATCGTGCTCGCTGTCATCATTGACTACCTTCTGAGCGTTGGAGTTTAGATAGCCATTTCATTTTTGATCGGACGCCTTGAGTAATTCGGCAAATGTATTTGTATCTCGAATGATTTCATTGCGAAGTGCAGCTGCGTCTTTCGGGTCTAAGGCGTAACCTTCTTTTGAAAACTTTACAAATTCGGGGCTTTGTACGATGTCCATCGACACCTTAGAGAGCTTATCTAGGACTTCGGCAGGAAGCCCCTTTGGCGCAATGACATAAAAAGAGGCGGTTAAGGTTGTTTTGTAACCGGCGTCTACCGTGGACTGTGCACCGGGAACAGGATCGTATGTGCCCGCTTTAAACGCCGCCAATACACGTACCGTACCGGCTTGCACGTGGCTCGGTATTCCAACCGCGCCGGTAAAGAGAGTCGCTTCGACCCGGTTACCGAGGAGAGCAACGAGCGCCTCGCCACTGCCGCCAGTGAATGGGACGGTGCGCAATTTAGTACCTGCAACCCTATTGAACTCTTGTGCGACTAAATCTGGGACGGTTCGCAGCCCTGATACTGAAGCACGCACCTTACCTGGGTTGTCTCGTACGTGTTGTACAAACTCGGCAAAAGATTTCCAAGGTGCATCGGAGCGTACGACCAAGATTACCGGCATCTCCCCGAGCTTGACGATTGGCTGGTACTGATCTGGATTTTTGAAAACTAAGCTTGCGTTGACCAATGGTTGGTACGCAAGGATACTGTTCGTTGCTAGGCCAAGTGTGTAACCGTCAGGCTTTGAGCGAACGACCATCCCCGTTCCAATCGTACCGGAGCCTCCTGGCTTGTTCTCTATGTTGACCTCGACACCGAGAGCCTTTTGTAGTTGCATGGCATATTGCCGAGCGACTGGATCCGTTGATCCCCCTGGTCCGTAGGGGACGACAAAGGTAATCGGGCGATTAGGGTATGTCTGCGCAGATGTGGCAAAGCAGGCCAGTGACGCCCCAAATACTGCAAGAAGGCGTAACGTACGTTGCGCAAGAGTGATCATGTACCCTCCTTATTGAAAGAGAAATAATCTTTGTAGTTCTTGTCTACTGCCGTCAGAGTGCCAAGCTCAAGCATCATCTCAGTATTCATTGTTCCTGAGATGCCAGGGTTTGTAGGCAGATCGCTAATGACGCCGCTAGATCTTGCGGCTTCAATTTGTTCGGCGGACATACCCACAATGTCACGCAAAATTGCTGTATTGTCTTCACCGAACCGAGGCCCACCCTTTTTGATCTTTGCGTCTCTGAAGCGCAGGCGATATGGGCGTCCAATAATTGGGCGATCGCCCACGGGTTCGTGGTGCGTAACCTTTTCGTAGAAGCCACGCGCAATCAAATGGGGATCGTTTAGTAAGTCGCGACTGTTACATACGTGTCCCGCAGCAATGCCAATAGCTTGCAGTGCTTGCGTCAGGTGACGTGCATCTTGTTGCGATGCCCAGGCACTGATCTTCTGATCAATGAGGTCGCGACTCTGGCGCCTCGCATTAGCGCTCGCGTAGGAAGCGTGCGTTGCTAATTCTGGCTCTTGCATATATGTCACTAGAGCTCGCCATTGCGCGTCGGTTTCCACTGTGAGTGCTATCCATTGATCAATTCCACGCGCTCGGTACAAATTGCTCGGCACGTGTTCCGTGTGTTCGTTCCCGATCCGCTCGGGCTCTGTGCCATCCAGCTGGTATTGGATAAAGGGCTCGGGCATCATGGCGACACCGAGTTGATACATGCCAACATCAATCCATTGCCCTTCGCCCGTCTTTCTGAGGTGAGCAATCGCAGCCCATAATCCGTTTAGCCCGGCCCAGCATGCGATGAAATCAGGGTAAGACTGCCCAACTTTCCATGGTTTGTCACCACGATAGCCTGTGTAATAGGTAATGCCCATCGTGGCCTCAAGCGTCGTTCCTTGGCTGGGGAATGCCGACCAGGGTCCAGTAGAGCCATAGCCGGTATTCGACAGCATGATGAGCGATGGTTTAATTTTTTTTAACTCATCGTAATGCAAGCCCCACTTTCGCATCACGCGCGGAGTGTAGTTATCTAAGACGATATCGCTCTTGGCAACGAGCTCCTTAAAAATACGCTGACCCTCTGGTGTACTCATATCCATCGCGAGCGATCGTTTGCCACGATTCACGACATAAAAAATCCCTGAGCGATTCCATGGGTCTTGTGCGGGATCGTTGTCGAGATAAGGGCCAAAAGCACGTCCCCGTGTTTGATCAAGTTTATGCGGTGCCTCAATCTTAATAACTTCTGCACCGAGGTCACTCAACAGTCCTGCCATATAAGGCACTGCAAATACATAGGAGAGATCTAACACTCGCTTCCCGACAAGTGGGAGGGTTGGCTTCTTGGTACTCATGGGCGAACCTCGCTCTCATTCAATCCAAGTAAATCAACAAGGATTTCAACGCGGTGTTCATCGAGTCTTGGCGCACGACGCCTGAGCGCGGTTGGGGTCAGTGATAGTTTTGCGAGTTCCGCAGGTAAGCGTAAGTCAGTCCCTGTATCTGGATGAGAAATATTTGCAAATGCTTTTCGATCCTCTAGGTGCTCGCAATTCAACAAATCGCTCGCACCTTGTACGACGCCGAGCAGTAATCGTTTCTTAGCGCCAGCTAAAAATATTTCTTTCGCATTGCGATCGGCAACACATTCCTCCAACAGCGCTCTGACTTCAGGGACACGTTTTTCCCGTTCGGGAGGGCTTGTAAATCTTTTTTCTAAAAATTCTGGGCGATCGAAAAGCTCAGCAAATGTTTCGAACGGTGCCCCGCCGCCTGTCTGGAAGGCTACGTACCCTTTGCGGGTCGCGATGGGTTCGCCAGCAAAAGGATCTTGAACGATTGCGCGACGTCCCTGGATCGCCCCGAGAAACGCGTAGTAGGACTCATTTAAAACCAACTCGGATGCTAAGCACTCATGGATTGAGACATCGACATGCTCACCAAATTGATCCTGCTGTGCTGCCGTGTAAGCCATGATGGATGCGTATGCGCCCGTTAACCCAGCGCAATAATACGATTGCGATAGGCCGTGCTTCAGTGGCTCGCGGTCAACTTGTCCGCTAATTTGCATGATGCCGCTCATAGCTTGAAGCGTTAGATCGCTTGCTTCGTAATGCGCATATGGGCCGGTTTGTCCAAAATTAGTGATGGATGTCACGACTAATTGAGGATTCCATTCGAGCATCTTTTCGACCCCCAGACCCAGTCCCTCGAGATATCCAGGGCGAAAACTTTCGATCAAAATGTCGCTGCGTTCAATCAGGGCGCGCAAGGCCTTTTGACCATACGTTTCAGTGATGTCCAACGCAACGCTACGCTTATTCCAATTTAAATATTGGAAGAGCAGACTTTGCTCAGGTGGAGGTGCTGTTGGCTGCAGGGGGGGGAGTCTTCTGCCTGAATCTCCAACGGAGAGAGGTTCTATTTTGATGACATCGGCGTCATGATCACCAAGTAAACGTGCCGCGAATGGACCAGCAATTCCTTGACTGAGATCTAGCACGCGTACGCCGTGCAGCGCACCATGGATCTGTTTCTCGAAATTTGCTGGTGGTTGCACGTGGCGACCTATAACTTCGGTGGAACAAATGGATAAGGGACAGGCTTGCCGTTTTTGTACGGCAAAGCGACAGTTGCTGTACCCGGTGTCGATTCTTTACCCGCATCGTTAATGATGCCAAGTTCGATATCGATCAGTCCAAAGTCCGGCGTCTCGCGTTTGCCCGTTACCCGGCCCCAAACACGCACAGTTTCCCCCACAAGATTCATCGCACGGAACTGAAAGCCAGCCTTCCATGCCCAACCTTGAGGGCCAGCCCAGTCGGCCAATAGTTGCATCACAAATTGCTGTTTGAGCGAACCGTTGATCAGAAGGCCCGGCAGCTTGTCGTGCTCCATCGCGAAGGGTTTGTCGTAGTGAATCTTGTGCCAGTTTTCCATTGCGGCGGACCAACGCATTAAATGCGCCGTGGTCAGCGGACCTTTTTCAAGTCCAGGAAGTTCTAGGCCGACTGCAACATCTTCAAAATAAGGTGTTTTGCCAAGCGCCATTTTATTTTCTCCGAATCTGTGTACGACGTGTGCGAATGAGCAACTCGCCGGTTCCTGTGCGGTATTCCGATTCAGTCACGACCAGAACAATTGGACCCTTGCTCGTTTCTTTTTCAACGATATCTGCGTACGTTGACACTAATTTCACTGTTTCGCCCCGCAATGCATAGCGGAAAAATTCGATTTCGGACCCACCATTTAGCAATGCGTAGCCATTCAGTGGCTCGATATTTGGCAAACCTTGCGAGCTCGTGGCTGCGACAATGCCATCGAAGTCAGGGTTGTGCGCGTTAGCTTGGATAGGATCTTCAGTGAGTAATGGACGTCGAAAAAGATGTGTTGGAAATAATGGGGGTGCGACCGGGCCACCATAACGTTCGTTATTAGCGCATGGCTTTGCAAAAATGGGATCTTCATACATGATCGCCTGTGCGTAACGACGCACTGCGCCCTGCTCGACCGGATCGCAAGCGATCTCGGTCTCAGACTTCACGCCGATATATTTTTTCAGCGATTCGGAAAATTCAGACATACTAAACCTCTCTAGTTAAGTACAGCCAGTCGTCACAACCCCTAAACTGAGCCATGACAAATTAGTTAACCGATACCTTTGCGTCCGTCGCAATCTTGCGCCAACGCTCAATGTCGGCGCGGACAAATTCGCCAAACTCTTTTGGTCCCAATGGATTTGCAAGCACGTCGGCACCGCTCTTAATCAATTGATCTCGAACCTGAGGTGCCGTCATGACCTTCGTGATCGCTGCATTAAGTTTCTGCAGACGGTCCTGAGGGATCCCTTTCGGAGCGCAAATGCCGTTGAATCCGGTAATGAGAAAGCCCGGTAAAGTCTCCCCAATTGTCGGTATGTCTGGCAGTTGGGAGCCGCGCTCGGCCATTACAAATCCAAGTGGACGGAGGCGTCCAGACTGAATTAACGGTAAGGCAGGTTGAAGCACAGCGAACGACATCGAGGCGCGACCTGCTACGACATCAGCAAGTGATGGAGCACTTCCTTTGTATGGAATATGCAGCATATCGACATTGGCAAGTTGCTTGAATAACTCGCCCGCCAAGTGTCCAGGACTTCCAGCGCCATAAGAGGCGAACGTGAGTTTTCCCGGCTGCTGTTTAGCGAGTGCGATGAGCTCCGCCACATTTTTTACTGGGAGATCAGGATTGACCACAAGGATTAGACTTGCCCCTAGATGCATTGTGACGGGCGTAAAGTCGTTCAGCGTATCGAAAGGCAGTTTGTACAAGCTTGGGTTTGTTGTGAACGAAGTAGTGCAAAGCAACAGCGTGTAGCCGTCAGGCTCTGCTTTGGCAACTGCCTCAGTGCCGATAATGGTGTTGGCACCACCTTTGTTGTCGACCACGACAGGTTGACCGAATTCTTCTGTTAGGCCTTTAGCCATGACGCGTGCGACGGTATCTGAGCCACCGCCGGGTACGAAGGGAACAACGATCTTAATAGGCTTGTTGGGATAGTTCTGTGCCTGCGCTGATGGTGCGAGCGCACAAAGAAGTAGGGACAAAGCACCGAAGACGGCCGAGTGAATATAAAAGTTTTTAATAAGCGCAATCATTATTCTTGGTCCTCCCTTCCGTCCTTCGCTTGTCAAGTCATTGAATGATCAAATTATGCTTTTCCACTCAGGTACCGCTGTGGGCTCATCGTGAATTTTGTCCGACACCCAAGCGAACACAAGAAATACCATTCGCCATCGTGAAATTGTCGAGTACCTTTGGATGGGTCAATCTCTTTTGCGCCAAATGCAGTCTCTCCGGTTTTGGAATCGGCGCCTTCGATATCAATATTTTTTGAACAGACTGGACATTTCATAGAAGCTACTCCAAACGGGATTATTCAAGCGGCCAAGGGCGGGACAGGTCCGCCCAATACAACATTGCCAGGGGTATCAAGCAGTGCATGCGCAATACGTTCGCGATGCTCAAATGTTGTACCGAGCCGCATAGACCATGCGGTGATGCGTCTTAACCATAGATGTAGATCAAACTCCATCATGAATCCAATGCCACCATGAATGGATTGCGAGTTACGTGCGACAGCCGGACATTTTTCATTACAAAATGCTTTAGCTTGAGAAACTTCAACCTGTGCGGGGAGTCCGTTATCCATCTTCCAAAGCGCTTCGTAGGCGAGCAGCTCGCCACCGTCGATCCAAATGATCATGTCAGCACACATGTGCTGGATAGACTGAAATGCCCCGATAGGCTGACCGAATGCTTCGCGGAATTTTGCATGGTCGATTGCCATCTCAGCGTCCATGCGCGTTGCACCGAGCATCTGTGTACAAAGCAACGCAGTAGCTAAGTCGAGTAGCTGTTCCATCGCCGACCAACCTTGATGGAGTTGTCCGACCAGCGCTGTCTTCGGGACACGAACCTGATTGAACACAACTTCACATTGTTGATCTTTCGCGAGCGTGCGTAGTGGGTTAGCAGAAATCCCGTTCGTTTTTGTATCGACTAAAAATAGTGAAATACCCGCGTTGTCTGAGCTAGCTGCCGCAGTGCGGCACGCGACGAGACAGTGACTCGCTGCTAAAAAATTATCGACGAATAGTTTGCGACCACTCAATACAAAGGCGTCACCATCGACTGCGGCAGACATTTTGACGGACTCAGGTATAAATCTGGGATCGTCTTCAGAAAATGCCCACGTTAAAACCGCTTTGCCCTCACACACATCAGGCAGGACTTTTTCGCAAATTGCTTTGTTTGCGTGACGAGAGAGGGCGATGGCCGTCACCGCAGTGCTATGTAGCGGGACTGGTGCAACCGCACGCCCAACTTCTTGAAGGACCAAGCCAAGGTAGGCCAGCGGTAGCGCTTGTCCGCCATACTCCTCGGGGAGGCACATCCCTGGCCAGCCCATTTCAGCGCATTTGGCCCAGAGCTCGGGAGGGTAACCAATGGGATCCGATTCCATCTTGCGTACAAGGGCCGTCGAGCATTCGCCACTGAGAAACTCTCGGGCGCTCGTCACAACCATTTGCTCTTCTTCAGTTAACAATACATCCATGACTCTTTCCTGTAGCCGATGCTATTTCGATTTGGCGCGACGCGAGGAGGGTAATTCCAGTCCGCGCTTCGCAACTTGATCTCGCATAATCTGGACGCTGCCATGATTGATGCCAGACTGGAATGCACCCATCGTGTTGTGCGCAAATACACCCTTTTCCACGGCGTGAGGTGAGCCATTCAGCAATGTTGCATAGGGCCCTAGCATTTGAGTGATGGCCTCTGTGGTGCGCACACCGTGCTCGGGTGACCAAACTTTTTCTGCTGAACCTTCGTAAGTGAAGTTTCCGCCATGCTCGACGATGGACATGCTGCGCATTGTCATCAGACGGCAGATTTGGCCTTCGATCCAAAGTTCCGCAACTTTGTCACGAATCGCAGGATTTTTTGCGGGTGAATAATCACCAAACGAATTGGCCTTGATCCAATTTACGATATCTTCGTCGCGGCGTACGGAACGCAGATAGCGAGATGCGCCTACGCGATCCAAATTAAGCCCCATCGAACCTACGCGCCAACCTTGATTTTCACGACCTAGCAGGCAGGACTCATGAATGCGCACATTTTCAAAAAACACCTCGTTGCTGCGTGCGTCGCCGTACGTCGTTCCGCGCGGAGCGCGCGGATTGTTTTGAATTGTCCAGAGAGGCCGCACAGTCAAGCCTGGTGTATCCATAGGGAATAGGAAGATCGAAATGCCATCATGGCGCGCCGCTTCTGGATCTGTCCGTGCCATCAAGTACATATGCGTCGCGGTGTGTGCCGCAGTCGTGTACATTTTTTGACCGTTAATGACGAAATGATCGCCATCACGTACTGCGCGGCATCGTAATGCGGCTAGATCTGCTCCCGCATGAGGCTCAGTAAAACCTAAGGCAAATGTGTACTCCATCGCGATAAGTTTCGGCAGGTAGTGACGTTTTTGTTCTTCTGTTCCCGCGGCCATAATGGCCGGTGCACCACTACCGGCTAGACCGACTTGTATTCCTGCTCGCTGAAACTCTTCTTCGATAATATTTTGGCCGACGCGATCGCCACCACCACCACCGTATTCTTTTGGATAGCTATATCCTAACCAACCGCGCTCGTGAATTTTTTTGAACAGCGCAGTGACCAATGGGCCCTTTTTTCCGGGATGACGCTCGCTTCGTCCATTTTCGAGCGCTTCCTCGTCTGCGTCGAGCTCTGCGTAAACCTCGGCGGTTAAATTCGTGCGAATAAAGTCGAGAACCTCGTTGCGCAGCGCAACTTGCTCTTTGGTGTATCCAAAATCCACTATGTCTCTCCCCAGAATGCAGCGCTGACTATTTTTTATTGTTAGTCATGGGCGCCTGTTGTTCTTGTGAATTTAACGGCGCTTTGTTGGAATTTATCCTAGCATAAAGGGTCTCCCGAATCACCCTATTTCACAGTGAGACTGTAAATAGATCGGGGTTTTCAAAATATGGACTTCCCGGCGTATGATGCGCTCGCGTCGGTGGCGCAATGCTAAGGTTGACGCGCGACAAGACAAAAAATCTTTTTGATGGAGACGCACAAATGAAAATCCTGTTTTTTGACGACTTTAAGCTGGGCATTTTGAAGGGCGACCAGGTGGTCGACGTATCTGCACTTGTGGCAGATATCCCGCACGTGGGCCCTCACGATCTGATTAATGGGTTGATTGCTCAGTTTGATGTGTATCGCCCCAAAATTGAGGCGTTCGTACGCGGCGCAACCGGGGTTCCAATTGCCTCCGTTAGGATTCGTCCACCTCTGCCAAAGCCCGGTCATATCGATTGCATGGCGGTGAATTACATGGAAGATGGAACGCGCAGCGAACCGGCACCAATCAATGCGTTTCAGAAGGCACCCGGCGCAATTATCGGACCAGGAGATTCCATGGTGCTGCCTGATGTACCAGCGACGATCTTCGAGGGCGAAGCTGAGATCGCCCTTGTGATCGGAAAGCGGGCTACTAATGTCGCCGCGAAAGACGCGATGAACTACATTTTTGGTTATGTAAATTTCATCGACGGATCCGCTCGCGGACTAGGTCCGGAAGGCAATATCTTTTTCAAGATGAAGTCTCGCGATACATTCGCGCCAATCGGCCCCTATATTGTGACTGCTGACGAAATCCCTGATCCACAAAAATTACAGATTCGTTTGTGGAACAACGGTAAGCTCATGCAGGATTTCAATACGGATGATATGGCGCACAATATTCCGCGCTGTATTGAATGGATTAGTTCGATTCATACGCTCGAGCCGGGTGATATTGTCGCCACTGGTACGAATCACCGCGGCCTTAATCCATTTATGGATGGCGATGTCATCGAGCTAGAGACTGAGGGATTGGGTCGATTGAAGATTCACGTGCGAGATGATCTAAAGCGCACTTGGGCGCGTCAAACTCGCCTTGAAAGACAAGAGGCCAAATTACCTGGCGTGCACACCCCACAGTTAAGTGGGAAGTACACCCCGGCAGTGAAGTAGTTACTGCGCGGGGCTTAATACGTGGGGCTCAGTCCCACGCTTTTTGCGCTACTGCGCTACGTGCAGCAATACGTCCGAAAGCAAAGCACTCGCCGATATTGCCGGTACCTTGATAGAGATAACTAAAGATCGAACCGAGTTCACCAGCACTGTACAAGCGTGGAATCGGGGTCCCATCAGGTCGTACGATCTCGGCGCGTGCGTTGCGGCGCGGACCTCCCTGGGTGTTGAGCATCGAAGGAGAGAGCTCTACCGCATAGAACGGGCCTGTTCCAAATGGTTGGAACATTTTGGTTCGACCAAAGTCCGCGTCTGTCCCTGAGGCCACCTGACCATTCCAACGAGCTACGGTCTCATCAAGGCTACCATCTGGCAGGTCGAGTAACTTCGTCAATGCCGCCAGCGTGGGTGCAGTCTTAATCCAACCCTTGGCCAGTTCAGCTTTGTTGTCTTGACTCCAAGTGTAACCGCTCATGATTTGTGTCCAACCATGAGTCGGCTTACCGTCATAAATTGGACCGTCATTCATCATGGTTTGATCAAAGATCATATACATGGGGCAGGGCGTGCGCAGCGCATACCACTTGCCATGATGTTCAACCTTGCCGTGCCTTGTTTTGTATTTTTCATCGGTAAAGCGTTTGCCATCGGGTCCGACGACAACCATACCGCCTGCGGGTTCATGCGAAAAATGTAACGCCATCATCGAGAAAGTGGTCGGGTAGTCCGGAACCTTAAGCGCCATTGATGGACCAGCAAAGTTATTCATATGCCAAAGATCAGCGCCGAGCTCCATCGCCATCCTAACGCCGTCGCCCTCGTTGAAAGGACTCCCTGAGGTGTAGCAATAGGGCACGCCTGTCAGGTAGTTACGAATCATTTCTTGGTTGTTTTCGAAACCACCGCAAGTCAATACGACACCTTTGCGCGCCTTGATATTGATGGACTTCCCTTTATGATTCGCCACAACACCCACAACCTCTTGCGTTAGCGGATCTTGAATTAAGCGCGTCGCGGGGCATTCATAGCGGACTTCGATGGGACGGACACGCACGGCTTCGGCGAGCATTTCCCAAGTTTTTGAGTAGCCAAGGATATCGCCATGGTGAAACTTGTGCACCGAATCTGCGCCTGGTAGATCAGGGAATTCGATCCCTACCTTGTGCTGGTGCTCCTGCGGATCTCCGCCAATAGAAGACAGCCATTCGTTATTCTTGCACATCTCCTCTGCCCAGACTTTGACCATGTCTTGCGGAACTGTGTAAGGGCCACATAAGGCGTTCAGATAAGTCGCCGCACCCTCTGGTGTCGACGTGTTTAGGTAGCCCTGTGCGGCAACGCGCGTATTACCGCCTTCTTGCCCTTTTGGTGCTTTATCTAACAAGATGACCGAGGCACCTGCTTCAACAGCAGTGATAGCTGTAGCAGCACCTGCGCCACCAAAGCCGACGACGATCAAATCTGCCGTTGCATCCCAGGTAATATTCTGGGGATTAGTTTGCTTCATATTTTTTCCTGTTTCCGATTATCTGAGTGTCATGCCTGCTTCGGTGAAGTACTTTTTATACCACTCGATTTCAGCGGGAAATTTATCTTGCACTGATTTACCATCTTCGTACGCATAGTCTAAGTTGTATTTTTCGAGGAGTTTTTTGAACTCGGGTGTTTCTGAAACTTGCTTGAATGCCGCTGTCAGTTTTGTCGCGATTGGATCCGGTAGGCCGGCTGGTGCGACCACAATCATCCCGTTTGGCGGATTAGTTGGTGGGCAACCGATGTCTTTCATGACTGGGATCTCAGGGCGCTTTGGATCTCGCGCGTCAACGTGAAAGGTCACGAGCTCACGAAAAGTGCCCTGTTGTACTAACGGGATATGTGAACCTGAGCCGGCGATAAAATCAACATGCTTACCCATTAGTGCAGTGTTTGCCGCAGATCCACCCTTGGTGGGTACATGCTTAAATGTTAGTCCTTTGCACCGTGCGAATGACTCAACACCGATTTGTTGCTGCGTATTAGGCCCGCTTGATGCATACGTCATTCCAGGATTCTTTTTTGCGTACGCAACGAAATCGTCGACAGTTTTCCAAGGTGAATCTGCGGGTACCACGAGCCCGCCAATATAAAAGGTGTATTGCATCAAAACCCGAAAGTCTTTTGGCGTGTAGGCTAGCTTCATCAGAAGCGGACGAACCGTAATCGAGCCAGTTGAAGTCACCAACAGCGAATAGCCATCGGGCTTCTTGCTTGCGAGGAGCCCATTTGCAACAGTCGCACCACCGCCACCTTTATTTTCAACAGTAATCGGTACACCCAAGATTTTTTCAGCACCTTGTGCGAGCGCGCGTGCCGTGACGTCAGTCGTCGCACCTGCTGCAAACGCAACATAAAGCGTAATGGGCTTATCAGGGTACTGTGCTTGTGCTGATGTGGGTAGTATCGAATAAGCTAATAACGCACCGGCGACAGACAACGTACGTAAGGTTGTGTTTATCTTCATAGGTCTAGTGTGTGTAGAAATAGAGGTTAAGTAATTAAGCGTTCTCATCCGCACTTGCGACCAAGGCGCTGCGCTTTTTGCGAATGCTAGGTAGCACTGCTGTGATGAGTAAAACAAGAGAAACAAATAGGAATCCTGCTGCAATCGGACGCGTCACGAAGATCGACATGCTTCCGCCGGAGATAATTAACGACTGGCGCAGTGAGTCTTCAAGAATGTTTGTCAAAACAAACGCCAGAATGAGCGGGGCGGGTTCATATTCAAATTTACGCATCAAATAACCAATCACGCCAAAAAACAGCATGAGGTACAGATCCATTTCGCTTCCATTAATGACATATGCACCAATTAGAGCGATGAACAGAATAAGTGGGAATAGGACGGCGTATTGAACTTTTAGCAAACGCACCCAAAGTCCAATCAGAGGTAGATTCAGTACCAGCAACATGATGTTGCCAACGTACATGCTTGTCACAGTTCCCCAAAATAATTCTGGATTTTTGTCAATCATCATCGGACCCGGCGTAATGCCATGGATCAGAAGGGCGCCAAGCAAAATACCCATCACAGCGTTCGCGGGGATGCCTAGAGTTAGGAGTGGAATGAAGGCCGCTTGCGCTGCCGCATTGTTGGCAGACTCGGGACCCGCGACGCCAGCTATCGCACCGTGACCGAAGGTTTCAGGGTGTTTAGACAGCCGCTTTTCCACGCCATAGGAGATAAATGACGCAAGTACTGCGCCACCGCCAGGCAAAATACCAAGAAAAAAGCCGGCGATAGAGCCGCGTGCAATCGGCATCGCCGACTCTTTCCAATCTTGCTTGCTGGGCAAAAGATTTTTGACTTGCTTGACGACAACGCTTTGCTTGATTGTTTGTTCAACGTTGAGCAGAATCTCTGAGATTCCGAACAATCCCATGGCAAGCGGCGCAATACCTACGCCATCGATGAGGTCTGGAATGTCGAAGGTGAACCTTGGCATTCCTGTCATTGTGTCTAAGCCAACCATACCAATGAGGATGCCGACACCCGCCATCATTAGTGATTTCACCATCGATTTTTGGGCCAAGTAGGTCAAAATAATGAGGCCCATGATCATCAAAGCGAAATACTCGGGTGGTCCGAACTTAAGTGCGATCGCTGCCAAAGGTGGTGCAAGCAGCATTAATCCGATGATTCCTAACGTGCCTGCAATGAATGAGCCGAACGCAGCAATTCCTAGGGCAGGTCCTGCACGACCCTTCAGTGCCATTTGATGCCCGTCAAGCATTGTGACAACCGAGGCTGCCTCACCAGGTATCCCGACAAGAATGGAGGTTGTCGACCCCCCATACTGTGCCCCGTAGTAAATCCCGGAAAGCATGATGATGGCGGTGACAGGCGAGATACCAAAGGTGACAGGCAAGAGGATCGACATTGCACCGACTGGACCCAGCCCAGGCAGAACGCCTATGAGCGTGCCGATCAATACGCCAATAAAACAAAACAATAGGTTGTGCGGTTGAAATGCGACCGATAGGCCGGTGAGGAGGTTGTCTGCGAAATCCATATTTGCGCGCCGCTCGTCAGAAACCGAAAATACCCGCGGGAAGCGAGATATTCATAAAGAATTTGAAGACGATGTAAGTCGTGCCGATTGCAATGGAGGGTACAAGTAAGCAGAGTTTCCAGTTCAGACCCTCCAACCATCGCATGATCACGATTAGGAGGGCTAGGCTACAAACGAAAAAGCCAAGCGTTTCAAAAGAGACGATAAATAACGCGATCAGGATGGTGATTGCGACTGCTCGCTTCCACTTCAAGCCTTTCCAAAGGTCTGCAACACGCGCGTTTACGGCTGAGTCTGTGCGGTACGACTGGATGATGATAATGAGTGCCATACAGGCAACGAAGGACCCAGCTACAAAAGTTAGAAAACCTGAGCCTGGCTCTTGCATCGTCCCAAGCTCGAGCTCTAAGCCGCCATATATAGCGGCGCAACCAAAGAGGAGCCAGAAAAGGCCGCCCGTCCGTTCGGCATTCATCGTGGAGTGCCCTGCATATTTGTCCCCTTGTTTTTAGTCCGCTCTAGACGGTATGCGCGAATGAGCAACTGCTTTTTCTTGTTGGCAATCCTAGGTCTAAGCGTACATGTTGTCAATCAGGTACTCGCAAGCCACTGGCGAGGGGCTAAGATGAGTTTGATTCACATATTGGAAGTCGCTGCTGGCTGCGTTGACATTAACTTGACGCTGGCATTACTCTGAATCCAATAAAGCGAAGTTCTAGATCGCTTCCGCGACAAACACTTATAACTAGGAGCAGACATGTCAGACTTGCCAAAGCGCGTGCGTATTCTCGAAGAAGGCCCTCGCGAAGGGATGCAGATTGAAAAAGGTCCGATCCCAACTTCTCGCAAAATTGAATTGATCGATAGTCTGTCTGAGACGGGACTCGAGCAAATCCAAGTCACATCTTTTGTGAGCCCAGCCGCTGTCCCGCAGATGGCCGACGCAGCGGAGATCGTTGCAGGCTTTAAACGTAAGCCGGGTGTTCGTTACACGGGTTTATGGCTGAACGATAAAGGGCTCGAGCGAGCGATCGCAACACAAAAACTTGATATACGTGGCTCATTGTCCTTGACGGCATCAGAGAAATTTTTGCTGCGTAACCAGAAGCGGACACTGGCACAAAACGTTGATGCGGTGCGTTCCATGATTGGGATGTTTAATCACTACAACGTTCCTATTAACCGTGCCAGCATCATGGCTGTCTTTGGTTGTAACTTTGAAGGCGACATTCCGGTATCTCGCATATTGGACATGATTAAGACTTTCCATGACTTAGCGGATGAGTACAAGTTCAAGCTCGAAGTTTTGTCGTTAGCAGATACGATGGCATGGGCTACTCCAGGCTCTATTCGTAAGGTGGTTGGTGCAGTCCGTGATAAGTATCCTGATCTGCAATTGTCCCTGCATCTGCATGACACGCGCGGCATGGGTATAGCAAACGCTTATGCTGGAATGGAAATGGGTGTTGCTATTTTTGATGCGGCTGTCGCCGGTCTTGGTGGGTGTCCCTTTGCCTCGCATTCGGGTGCATCGGGCAACGTCTGTACCGAGGATCTCGTTTTCATGTGCCACGAAATGGGTATCGAGACAGGTATCGACCTTGAAAAGCTTATTGAGTCTGCGTTACTTGCTGAGCAGGTCGTTGGCCACCCCTTGCCTGGCTCGGTGATGAAAGGTGGCTCGCTCAATAAGTTGCGTGAGAAGGTCAAGGCTTCTATGGCTGCGAACGCTTAAACGAGGAGCGCATGATGACTACTCACATCACACGCGATCTCGGTCGCTTTGTCGCAGGTTTAACGTTCGATCAGATTCCGAAAGACGCGCTCGAGGTTATCTATACAGGGTTCGCCGATTGTGTTGGTGTGATGTTAGCGGGTAGAGAGGAGCCGCCGACGCTCATTCTCAAAGAGGTACTCGCACCCCAACCGGGACCCGCGACCTTGCTATTCGGCTCTCAAACTGCCAGCGCACCGGATGCCGCATGGATAAATGGTGTAGCTGCGCATGCATTAGACTTTGATGACGTTGCACTGAAAGGTCATCCTAGCACGGTGCTCGTCCCCGCTATTTTGGCGGAGGCTCAAGCGCTTGGCTCATCGGGTCAAGACATGGTGGTGGCATACGCTGCGGGTTACGAGGTATGGGCCGAATTGGCTCGTCGCGACCCGGATCACTATCACACGAAAGGTTGGCATCCAACGGGTATTCTTGGCGCGATTGGTTCTGCTGCCGCCTGCGCCTCACTAAATAAGCTAAACGCTGAGCAGTGTGCGATGGCGATTTCGATGGGTGCGTCGCAGAGTGCTGGCACGATGGCGAACTTTGGCACAATGACCAAGCCATTCCATGCGGGTCGCTCGGCGCAGGCGGGAGTGATGGCTGCCCGCCTCGTTAAAGCAGGATTTACTTCCGCCACTGATGCGCTTGAGCATCCGCAGGGATTTTTGTCTGCGGTATCTCCGAACGGACGTTTCGATGTGACGAGTCCTGTTCAGGCGGGCAACCCCTGGAAGCTGTCGATTAGCAAGCTATCTGTCAAAAAGTATCCGTTGTGCTTTTGCACGCATCGCGCGTTGGACGGCATGCTGGATCTTGTTGCGGAACATGCACTCACCGGTGATGAGATCGAGTCGATCACCGCGATGACAAGTGTGCGTAATACGAAGGTGCTGCGTAATCACAATCCTCAGACCGGACTTGAAGCTAAGTTCAGTATGGAGTTTGCGATGGCATCATGCGTTGTTGCTGGCCGTGCTGGGCTTACCGAGCTTGTCGACGATTTCGTGATTCGTAAAGACGTGCAAGACTTGATGAAGAAAGTCATGGTCTTGCCCGATGAAAGAGAGCATCCAAACTTACCTGGCTACTCACCGTTTGATCTTGTGACGGTTAAGTTAAAAGATGGAAAGACGATCGAAAGCCGGCAAGTTGTTGCTGTGCGCGGTGGCCCCGACCTGCCACTTAGTCGCGAACAGTTGTGGGCAAAATTCGAGGATTGTGCGCGGGTAGGAAACGTTGAGTTCTCTTCGCGTCAACTGTTCGATGCACTCATGGCTTTGGACAACGTTGAACGTGTATCTGATTTGCCAGGGTTGGCTTCTGGTAAGAAGTAAATAGCATGAACAAAAAGAGGCTCGCGTGATTAACGCGAGCCTCTTTTTTGGGCTAACTGATTAATTAGCCGACGTGCTTATGCAATAATTCGATCGTACGCTCGCGTGCCAATTTTGCGGATGCAGCGTCGTAGGAGCCGCGCTGATCGCAATTAAAGCCATGGCCTGCTGGGTAGAAGAAACTTTGTTCTTTTGGATAGGCCGCTGCCACAACTTTTGCCTGTTCGAGTGTGATCGAATGGTCGGTCTCACCGAAGTGAAACATCACTGGGCACTTGGGTGTTTCTTTTAAGAAGTTCGGGATTGCACCGCCGTAATAAGGTGCTGAGCAGCTTAGGCCGTCGACACGACCAGCAGCGAGCCACGCGATGACGCCACCCCAGCAGTAACCGACGATGCCAGCTTTGCCGGCAGATTTGCCGTATTCGAGTGCAGCTGCGACGTCCAATAGGGCATCGTCAAAACTGATTTTTTTCATGATCTCAACACCCGCTGCGATATCTGGCTGTGTGTAGCCAGCGTCATATTTGGGTTGTACGCGATCAAAAAAAGCGGGCGCAATCGCGAGGTAACCATCTTTTGCGTACCCATCTGTCACAGATTGGATATGGCTGTTCACGCCAAAAATTTCTGGTGCGATCACAACAAGTCCGCGAGGTTTGCCGGTAGGCTCAGCAACGTATGCGTCAAATTGGTGGCCGTCAGAGGCCTTTAGTTGTACGAATTTACCCATTTGTATCTCCTGTCAGTGCGATGGCGCGTGATATTGAGGTGGTAGTGAATGCAGTATCGTAACGGCACTGCGGGTTAGGACGCAAGGATGTGGTGGAATCAAGAATGGAGGACTTCATGGAGCAGAGCGTAGCAAATGTCTTAGCCCCTACCGGACGTTTACGGGTCGGCTTGTATCCGGGTAGCCCAACCTCTTTCTTGAGCGCTGAGGGGGCATTGCCTGAGCGAGGTTTAGGTTTAGAACTGGGCCGTGCATTCGCCTCTTTTTTGGATGTTCCCTTTGAGCCGGTGATGCACGAGACGAATGGTGAAATTCTTAGCGCCGTTCGGGAAGAGTTGCTGGATCTTGTCCTAGTCAATGCGACGCCTGTTCGAGCGCAATATCTTGCACTGGCAGAGCCTGTGCTATTTACAGATCAAACGTATCTAGTTGGGCCGGATTGTTCAGTGACAAATATTGCCCAAATTGATCAGACTGGTTTACGAATCGGCGTATCTGCAGGTAGCACCTCGGAAGCAACTTTACCCAGCCTCCTGAAGCAAGCGAAAGTTGTATCAACACAAGGTCTTGATCAAGTGGTTGATTTAATACGGCAAGGTAAGCTCGACGCATTTGCGACAAATAAGCCTGTCCTATTCGAACTGGCAGATCGGTTGTCGGGAGCGCTCATCTTGGACGGAGCTTGGGGTACCGAGAGCATTGCTCTCGGTATTCCTAAACGTCGGGAGATGGCGTTGGAGACATTACGAAAATTTAGTCAAGCCGCTCAGGCGAGTGGCTTGGTGGAACAAGCGGTGCGCCGCGCAGGGATGCGTGGAGCCAAACTTTAGCTTTCGTAGGCTGACTCACCGTGCGAGTTGATATCCAGGCCTTCGCGCTCATGATCTTCAGCCACACGGATACCGAATAGCATGTCGGCGATTTTGAAGGCGATGAATGCGACCGCGCCGGACCATACCAACGTCACGAGCACTCCTTGCGTTTGAATCCAAAGTTGCCCTGCCATCGAGTACTCAGGTGATGCAGCGTTAGTGACGTAGTCAAAAATACCCGTGCCACCTAGCGATGGTGCTGCAAAGATTCCGGTTAGAATCGCACCCAAAATTCCAGCGACGCCGTGAATACCAAATACGTCGAGGCTATCGTCTGAGCCAAGCATGCGCTTCAAACCACTCACGCCCCAGACACAGGCGAAGCCTGCCAGTGCGCCGATTGCAAGCGCACCCATCGGACCAACAAAGCCTGCTGCAGGTGTGATTCCAACCAAGCCCGCAACACAACCAGACGCGGCACCAAGCATCGAAGGCTTGCCTTTCAGGACCCACTCTGCGGATGTCCAACCTAATACAGCAGCAGCGGTAGCGAGTAAAGTATTTGCGAAGGCTAGGGCGGCGGTTCCGTTAGCTTCGAGCGCCGATCCGGCGTTAAAGCCAAACCAACCAAACCATAGCAGTGATGCGCCAACCATCACGTGAACCATGTTGTGTGGCTTCATGGGCTCTTTGCCAAAGCCAATTCGCTTACCGACAACGAAAGATCCCACTAAGCCTGCAATCGCTGCGTTGATGTGTACGACCGTGCCGCCAGCGAAATCTAATACGCCTTTTTGGAATAGCCAACCAGCTTTAGCCATCACAGCTTCGAGCGATGCGGCATCTTTGATTTCATCTGGACCAGGCCAGGCCCAAACCATGTGTGCGATTGGAAGGTACGAAAAAGTAAACCAGATCACCATAAATACTAGGATGCCCGCAAATTTCGCGCGCTCGGCGAATGCACCAACGATTAGGCAGCAGGTGATCGTGGCAAATACACCCTGAAATGCCATAAAAATCAATTCAGGAATGACGACACCTTTACTGAAGGTTCCCGCGACCGACTCCGGAGTCAGTTCTTTCAAGAATAGGCGATCGAATTTTCCGATGAATGCATTACCCTCAGTGAAGGCGAGGCTATAACCATAAATTGACCACAGAACGATGATGAGTGAAAAGACCACCATACATTGAACCAGCACAGATAGCACGTTCTTGCTGCGCGTGAGTCCACCATAAAAAAGAGCGAGACCAGGAAGTGTCATTAGCAACACTAGCGCAGTACAAATCAACATCCAAGTGGTGTCGCCTTTGTTTGGCTCTAGCGCTGCAGCCACAGCGGTTAAGGGTAAAGTCGCTGCAGCCAGCAGACCTGTCGCGAGTAGATTTTTAAAATTGATAGACACGGTACACCTCTTGTTTAAAGTGCTGATGCGCCGGTTTCGCCGGTGCGAATTCGAACAACATGTTCGATGGGCGACACAAAAATCTTCCCATCACCAATTTTTCCAGTGCGCGCTGATTTCTCGATCGCTTCAATCGCGGTCTCAACCAGTTCGTCGGAAACTGCGACTTCCAGCTTGATCTTTGGTAGAAAGTCGACGGAATATTCCGCGCCACGATAAAGCTCGGTATGACCTTTTTGTCGGCCGAAACCTTTTACTTCAGTAACAGTGACGCCGGAGACGCCTACACCCGAAAGCGCAGTGCGTACTTCGTCGAGTTTGAAGTTTTTTATGATTGCTGTGATGAGTTTCACGGAGATCCCCAGTAGAGTTGGCTAGATTGCCTTTTCGGTAAGCAAATCTCGTGCCAAGCCTTTGCTCGGATACAGACTGGGGAGGTGCGGAGCACGCTGGGTGCTCGCCTGATGCACGCAAAAGGCGCATCATAAAAGTGCACTCCGCGCACCAATGTGGTGCACGGAGTATATGGACGATTAATCAGCGGTCATTTTGGTACGCACGATCACATCCTTCCATTTGGCGGTTTCGGCCTTAATAAAGGCGCCGTATTCCTCGGGGGTGCTTCCCACCACGATCGTGGCCTCATCCACGATGCGCTTCTTGACATCCGGCATCGCCAGAACTTTTGCGACATCCTGTGAGACTTTATTAACGATAGCTTTGGGTGTTCCGGCTGGAGCCATGAAGCCAAACCATGCAGTGATCTCAAATCCTTTTACGCCAGATTCGATCATGGTGGGTACATTGGGCATCGTTGGAGAGCGCACATCGCTTGTAATCGAGAGTGCTTTTAGCTTACCTGCACGCAAATGTGGAAGCAAAACCGGTGTGTTGTGAATGAGAATATCAATTTGCCCACCAAGGCCATCCGTTGTCATTTGAGCACTTGATTTGTACGGAATCCCAACAAGCTTGATATCTGCCACGAGATTCAGGAGTTCACCAGTCAAGTGCTGGGTTGTGCCTGGACCGGCTGTTCCGTACGTAATTTTGCCAGGATTCTTTTTTGCAAGCGCGATCAGGTCCTGAATATTACTTGCTGGATGCGCGGGCAGTACTGTGATCCAGTTGGGGGTTTTGGTCGCTAGACTAACCGGCATCAAATCCTTCTCAGGACTGAATGACATTTTGTTTGGCATGAGGCTCGGCGCAACAGCGATTGGCCCGATTGTGTTGTAGAGAAACGTGTAGCCGTCCGGTGCAGACTTTGCGACGCGATCAGCACCGATTAGACCGCCCGCACCGACGATATTTTCGACAACAACAGGTTGACCCCACATTTCGCTTAACTTCTGACTCAGCAACCGGATTTGACCGTCAGGCGCACTCCCAGGTGGCGCAGGTACGATCATTCGGACAGTTTTATCAGGCCACTTACTTTGGGCGACGGCACTATTGGTAGCTAGTAGGCTATAGCCGACAGCGCTAACCGCCACCGCAAATGACAAGCCGCGTTTGAGAATTGTTTTCATGTTGTCTCCACAGATTCAGCAGAATTGACTGATCGCCAATTCTAAACGCCTCAGAGGTGTGAAGGGACCGCTCGCTTTCCCTAGTAAAATAGGCCTTATATCCAGATGCCCAAGTATTAATTGGGTGTGAGGATTTCGGGGTTGTGTTCGCCTAGTTGTGGTGGCTTGCGACCTATTCGGCCCGGAGTGAATGACAGTTTGATCGGAATGCCCACGCCTTTATAGTCTGGTCGCGTGACAAGCATATCGCGCGCTGCGGCATGTGGTTGTTGCAATGCTTCTGCAACATTATGTACAGGTCCCGCCGGGATACCGATTGCCATCAAGTCAGCACAAAGTTCAGCACGAGTAAAAGGTTTGAGGGCGGCATCTATTTCTTGGTGTAAGGCTTCGCGATGCTCAATGCGACTAGCGTTGGTCTTAAAGCGCTCGTCAGCGGCGAGATCGTCGCGTTTAATTTGCCTACAAAACTTTATAAATTGTGCGTCATTTAGAATGCCCAAGAACATTTGCCCATCTCCGACATCAAACCGGTTATACGTCGGTATGTTCGGATGTCCGTTGCCCCAGAGGCCTGGTGTTTTGCCGGAGGCCATCCAATTTACTGCGTGTGGAATGAGAAGACTCAGAGCCGTATCAAACAGCGTAGCGTCGACACGTTGTCCGCGGCCGAGCCGAGCGCGCGCTAGCAGTGCCATCGTTATCCCGGCAAACGCGTTGTAGCCTGTGACGATATCAACAATGGGGATTCCGGTGCGCATTGGTCCTGTCTCGGCATTCCCATTAATGCTCATCAGACCACACATTGCTTGGAGCACCGCGTCGTAACCTGGTAGCCCACCCAGCGGACCTTCGGAGCCAAATCCTGAAATTCCGCAATAAATTAATTGTGGAAACTTCTTAGACAGATATTCTTCGTATCCAAGCCCCCACTTTTGCATGGTGCCTGGTACAAAGTTTTCGATCAGAACATCCGCTTGAATTAACAACGCTTCGATAACCGCACGATCGTTGGCGTTACTCAAGTCGAGTTTAAGGCTGCGTTTGCCGCGATTTAGCGCGGAGAAGTATGCGGCCTGTCCAGGTTCAATGAATGGTGGCCCGAGGTGACGGGTTTCGTCGCCTAGATGCGACTCTACTTTAATCACGTCTGCCCCGTGGTCTGCCAACATTTGTGCGCAGAGCGGACCAGCTACGACCCTGGACAGATCAAGCACGCGAATACCCGCCACGGACCCTGTTGCACTTGCAGTGTCTAACCACGCGTGAGGATTAATGGGGGTGGTCATCTGACTTAGGCTCGACTAGGAAGTTGTACGATCGCAGACCCTAATACGGACAGCTCGTTGTTTTGATTGTGCGCTTCCTGTGATATTGCGACAAGGTGTTTGTCACCTTCTTTGTATTTGCGGGTGACCTTTGCCTTGATAAATAGCATATCCCCTGCCGGGTTATGTCGTCGAATTTTGCAGTCGGCCTGTCGTAAGAACCCGTCATCGCCCATCCAGTTTGTCAGTTGGTGCATTAGCCATGAACTGCGTTCAGGACCATAGTCATAAGCGCCAGGGGCGCCAACTTCCAGAGCGAACTCCTCCTCCCAATGCACGCGCTCTGGTACATCTGGTACGCCAAAACGATTTTTGATGCCAACACCCGGATGTGCGTCGATCAGTTGCCAGGCTAATTTGTTGGCGCGGATATACAGCCCCCCCCAACCTTGCGCATACGCAATGAAACCCGTGACGGTCATTGGACCCTTAAACAAAACAGGAAGATCTTCTCCTTCGGCGACGTCCTCCCAGTAGCGCGGTGTGGCGCCGCGAATTTCCTCGTTTGCGTAGAGCTTATAGGCCTCTTTAATTTCCTCGTCGGTGTATGCGACCTCACCTTTCTCCGCGAGCGTCTTGTATTTCGTGCCTTTTTCGCGTGCGTGGTCGCGCTCAGTGCGGAAGCACCAGCTGTCAGCTTCGGCGAGTTTGTCACCCGTTTGATTGAAAAAGTCGACGTGATAGATTTGCTGTACTGCTTTTCCGGCGAATCTTGTCTCGTGCTCAATGCAGTCCTTTAGGTACGCCTCTGTGCTGATCACATCGTTACGCTGAGCGTGCTTATGCCAAGTCCAGTCTGAGCCAGACCACATTGCATGTACTCCGGGCAATCCGCCGACATAGCCTGAGACAATACGACTTGTTGAATACAAGAAGCTTGGCAGTGCGATGATACCGCCGTGGCTTGTCTTTGCAGCATAAGCAGGGTCGCACCAGAGCGGGTTGTCATCGCCAATACCGTGGGCATAGTGTCGAATATTGTCTCGAGTGGCCTCATAGCACCAAGGCTCTGCAGTCGCTCCGATTTTGACGCCGATGCGTCTTCTAAGGTCATCAAGGCCTTCCTGCGTAATTTTAGGAAAGCTTCTTTGTCCGATGGGTGTTGATGACATGCGTGTCTCCAGAGCTAAAAAATGATGATGAGTTCGTATGATCTTGATGGTTCTGTCGTCTACTTCATCGCAGTCTGCGCTGCATGTGCTTCACGAAGTTTTTTGCGGTGAACTTTGCCTGCAGGCGTTTTCGGCAGCTCGTTCACGAATTCAATTTGTCGAGGATATTCGTGTTGGCTTAAGCCTGCTCGCACGAGATCTTGAATTTCTCGGATAAACGCATCGTCCCCGTCACGTGTGGCGACGACAAATGCTTTGACTGCCTGCCCCCGCAGGGTGTCGGGTACGCCGATCGCTGCGGCTTCCTTTACGTCCGGATGTTTAAGTATCGCGTCTTCGATTTCGACGGCACTCATGGTCCACCCAGCAGAAATGATTACATCGTCAGCCCGACCGCCGTGATAGAAGTAGCCGTCCTCATCAATACGCGCAAGATCTTTTGTGGCGAGCCATTGACCCTTGCGCCAAACCATGAGGTCACCTGTAACGCCAGGTGGACATGGATTGCCGTGTGTATCCTGCACTTGCACTTGCGCGCCGGGTATTGCTTTACCCAAGGAGCCGCGTTTGACAGGAAAGTCTGCGGCGCCTGGATAACTTACTAAAATTACGCCAATTTCAGTGGTCCCGTACATACTGCATACGCGCAATCCGAATACTTGCTCAATAAACTCCTCAGTCGCACTATCAATAGGCTCACCGGTGAATGACATTTTTTTTAATGTATATCGATACTGTTGAGCGACACCGGAATTTTTCATCATTCGGTAGTGTGTTGCAGCGGCTGAAATGTTTGTGAAGTTGTAGTCTTGCAGCCCACGCAGTAGTGCGCCCGCATCGAATTTTCCTGCGAAAGCGCCGACCGTTAAGCCTAGAGCCATTGGAGCCAACGTGCCATGCCAAAGGCCATGTCCCCAAGCTGGTGAGGAAGGGCACATGTAGCGATCGCCGGGGCGCAAGCCGGTTCCGTAAAGCGCAGCAACCATGAGCGTCACAATTGAGCGATGTTTGTGTCGAACCGCCTCAGGAAGTTCGCGAGTTGTTCCTGACGTGTATTGAAAGATCGCATAGTCTTCTGCCGAGGTGTTGGCAGTAAACGACGTGGGATACTGAGCAAGACTTGCAATAAATGCAG